>OBNU01000032.1_pt1 | contig 22978 bp, 22 predicted proteins | sample 1494211 | NCBI WGS metagenome assembly OBNU01 (sample SAMEA3275559, study PRJEB22092) | marine metagenome | biome: ENVO:01000252 "freshwater lake biome"; feature: ENVO:00002042 "surface water"; material: ENVO:00000021 "freshwater lake" | collected 2014-06-21T10:00:00+00 | depth 2 m | reverse complement strand
TCTTACTTACCTGACCGAGGACGCGCATTATACGTAACCACACAATGCGCGCAAGCGCTTTCGGTGCTTTTTCATAAAAAACATTTATAACGGTCTTAGGGACACCAGATGATGCTTCTTTTTACCGACCTTTATGAGATAAAACCGACCGAAGAACGCCCGCTCAACAGGGAACCAACTGTCAACCATGGCGTTATCATCAAGCCCTATTGACCGGCCATTAACCCATACTGCGGAGCGCAACAGTGCATCTTTAGCCTGCTTACCAGACGTGACGGCCCCGATATCGGCAAGTACCTGCGTTAAAGTCGGCGGCAGATTCTCTCTTACTAATTCAGTTGAAGGCAGTCCATCTTGAGCAAGCTGCTCGAAATCGCGCTCGCTGAGATCACTCAGCTGCTCGGTAAATAGCGCCTCTGTTATTCGCTGCGCGCCCACCAAACCAGCCTCACCATGTACTAGCTGGGTCACCTGTTCGGCCAAAATACGCTGTGCCTCAGGCCGGCCCTGAGCAGCCTGGTCTGCCTGCTCAATCTGCTCAATCACACCGACCGGCAGAAACGTAAAGTATCGAAGAAATTTGTAGACATCAGCGTCCGCTGTGCTGAGCCAGAACTGATAGAACGCATAGGGCGAGGTTTTGGTGGCATCAAGCCAGATGGTACCAGACTCTGTCTTACCAAATTTAGTGCCGTCGGCTTTGGTAATCAGGGGCATTGTTAACCCAAAAACGTGCCCACCATGGATACGACGCGTTAGGTCAATACCCCCGGTAATATTGCCCCACTGATCCGAACCACCAATCTGGAGCCCACAATCATGGCGATGATACAACTCGGCAAAGTCGAGGGACTGCAGAATACTATAAGCGAACTCAGTGAAGCTGATACCGCTGCCATCACGCTCAATCCTTTGCTTTACAGACTCTTTCTGGATCATCGCATTCACTGAAAAATGCTTGCCAATATCACGCAAAAAAGTCAAAACATCGACGCCTTGAGTCCAGTCGAGATTGTTGACTACTAGGGCAGAGTTGGCGCTATCATCAAAGCAAATAAATTGACTGACCTGGGATTTAAGCTTCTCTACCCATGCTGACACAATGTCAGGGGTGTTCAATTGGCGCTCTTGTGCCTTAAAACTCGGATCGCCAATAAGGCCTGTCGCTCCCCCAACTAATGCAATGGGGCGATGCCCAGCCTGTTGAAAACGTCGCAACATAAGCAAGGGAACCAACGATCCAATGTGCAAACTATCCGCGGTTGGATCAAACCCACAATAGAGCGTCCGAGGCGCCTCATCGAGCCACTCCAACAGACGATCTTCACCCGCCAGCTGGAAAACCAAGCCACGCAACTTTAGCTCTTCAATCAACGCACTCGACATGCCGCTTATACCTAATTTTACTTTGACCGCCGCAAGATACATTACCTTGCCAGTATTGCAAGCTTAGCAAGAGCGTTCCAATTACCCTACTAAGTCATTTATACTCACCGCAACCTTATTACTAGACTGATTCTATGAAGTCATCAGTTCGCAACCGGTCGGGCGCTCGTAAAATGACCAAACCAACGCCCGAGTTGCCTAAAAAGCACATTGCGGCGGCGGGTTTCGTATTGCTGTTCCTCGCCGTCGTTGCGCCTTTTACACCCTCTGGTGATGTTTCGGCGCACCGCGATCCCGAACTGCCTATGCCGGCGATTCAATCAGAGCCCCTTCCCGATCCCTTACTCGCAGCCGCGATAAGCTCCCAGAGCTCTGGTCCCAGTAACGAAGATTCGGATCCGCTTGCAAGCTCGATCACTCCAGAAGTCACCCTAGAAGAGCGCACAGAAGAGCTGACCTGGGCATTTTATCAAGTTCGCCCGGGCGATAACTTATCGAAATTGATGACACGAGCAGGATTCAGTGATCGCGAGGCCTTTTTAGCCAGTGAGATACCGGATAACACCTTAGTGCAGCTTTTCCCCGGACAGATGCTCGGTTTCGCAACTCAAGCGAATGGTCAACTCGCAGAGATTCGGCACAAATTATCCGCCTTAAAATCCATGCGATATATCCAAGAAGATGGCAATTTCACCGCGGAGCGAGAAACTCGTCAACCCACCGCCCAAATCGTAGAAAAGAGTGTTGTTATTAATAGCTCGCTGTTCCTAGCAGGCCAAGCTTCGGGGTTATCCGACAATCTCATCATGGAGCTCGCCAATCTGTTCGCAGGTGTAATCGACTTTGTACTTGACCCCAGACAAGGCGATCGATTGAACGTGATCTATGAGGCTCTCTATTTAGATGAACAGTATTATAGCGACGGCGATATTATAGCGGCCGCATTTACGAATAAGGGTGAAACCTTTACCGCCTATCGTTACGTGGATAGCGAGGGACGCATAAGCTACTTCAATGAGCGCGGCGAAAGTATGCGCAAGGCATTTTTGATGGCGCCTCTCGACTTCACCCGAATCAGTTCAAACTTTAATCCCCGCCGTGTGCACCCTGTCTACAAAACGTCACGCCCACACCGTGGTACCGATTACGCTGCACCGACAGGTACACCGGTGTTTGCAGCCGGTGATGGGCGAGTTATCGAGGCGGCTTACAATCGCGCCAATGGCAATTATGTCTTTATTCAGCATGGCGAACGCTATATTACCAAGTATCTACACCTTCACAGGCTGAGCGTGAAACAAGGTCAGCGGGTGAGTCAAAGTCAAATCATTGGCACAGTAGGGGCCACAGGGACTGCCACCGGCCCCCACCTGCACTACGAATTTCTGGTCAATGGCGTTCATCAAAATCCACGAACGATTCACAAAAACTTACCCAAAGCCAAGAGCTTAAGTGCGACCGAGATGCCTCGATTCCTAGCTCAAGTCAGACCGCAAAAAGCTGAGCTAGCGCAACTTATTGCCCAACAAGAAGCGCAACGACTTGCCCAACTCGACACGTCAGAATAAGGTCTACATCGGGTTGATGTCCGGCACCAGCGTAGATGCCGTAGATGCCGTCATAATTGCAATCAGAGGCTCTTCGCTAGAAATCCTCAATACCCTTAGCGTACCCATTCCAGCGCGACTTCAATCCGCAGTGCACGCATTGAGCATGGCTCACACTCACGAGGTCGACGCGATCGGCCATATCGATAGACAACTTGGGACCCTGTTTGCCGAGGCCGCATTAAGAGTCGCCGATTTAAGCTCGATACCTATGAGTCAAGTAAATGCCATTGGCAGCCACGGCCAAACCATCCGTCATCGGCCACAGGGAAGCGCTCAATCACCAAGCTTCACCTGGCAGATTGGGGACGCCAATACTATTGCCCATATCACGGGGGTCACCACCGTTGCTGATTTTCGACGCAGAGATTTAGCTGCAGGCGGACAAGGCGCGCCACTGGCACCTCTCTTTCACCAAGGTCTTGCTGCGGCGGCCGGCGGCCAGGGGATCTTTCTGAATATTGGTGGGCTTTCAAATCTTACCGTTATTCGCTCGGGCGCTATCATCTGTGGCTTCGATACAGGTCCCGGCAATACCCTGATCGATCACTGGTTTACGTCGCACTGCGAGGGTAGCTTCGACCAAGATGGTGCTTGGGCTCTGTCTGGACAAGTCCGATCCGAGTTGGTCACACAGTGGCTCAGCGACCCCTACTTTGATCGCGAGCCACCGAAAAGCACTGGTCGCGAGTATTTCAATCACAACTGGCTATCGACCAATACGCCCGCATTGCATACCTATCCGCCAGAAGACATTGCTGCCAGCCTGGTGGACCTTACAGCTGCTGCTGCCGCTCGAGCCGCAACCACGTTCAGCGGTGGACAAACTCATCTTTACGTCTGCGGAGGCGGGGCAAACAATCCCGCTATTATGGCGAGGTTGGCCACTCACTGCTCCAATCTTACTGTGTGCTCAACGCTCACGCTTGGTATTCACCATGATTGGGTTGAGGCCGCCGCATTCGCTTGGCTTGCTCATGAGCGGCTCAACGACCGTCGGTTCGATTTGGGGGTCATCACTGGTAGTGCCGGGACTGTTCCGCTCGGCGTAATCTACCCCGCCTAGCTCTCCACTCGTTCTATGAGTAACGCTCTACGACAAACTGAAGGAAGCGCCACAGCCACAGGTGGTTGCCGCGTTGGGGTTATTAATCACGAATCGGGATCCCTCTAGGCCCTCGGTATAATCGAGCTCTGATCCAGCCAAATACTGGAAACTCATCGGATCAACAATGACCGACGCCTCTGGCTGACCAAACAGACTGTCGTCTTCAGCGATCGCTTCTTCAAAAGCAAATCCGTATTGGAACCCCGAGCAACCACCGCCCGTGATGTACACCCGCAATTTTAAATCGGGATTCCCTTCTTCGCTGACCAAGCTCTTAATTTTTTCTAAGGCACTGGAGCCGATTCGAATTGTGTTAGGGTCAAATGATTCTGCAACACTCATAACTAATGCTCAATGATCATGCTGTACTGGGTGAAAATAGAACCTCTGCTACGGTTCACCTGCATAAAGGATAAGACCTTCAGGGCATCATAGCAATGCCAGTCAAGCCAGCGGTTTCTGGGAAACCGCACATGATGTTCATACACTGCACTGCCTGACCCGAGGCGCCTTTCACTAGATTATCGATGACCGACATGACCACTACGGTATCCCTTTGTTGCGGACGCGCTACCGCTATCCGACAATGATTACTGCCGCGTACCGAGCGCGTTTGGGGGTAATCACCTGGCGCCAATACGTCAACAAAGGGCTCTTCGCGGTATCTGTCCTCAAACAGGGACTGGATATCATCACAGTCGCCCACAAGTGTGGCGTACAGTGTGGCATGAATCCCCCTGATAGTCGGCAACAGGTGAGGAACAAAAGTCAGACCCACCGGACTGCCGTTTATTAGACCAAGCTCCTGCTCTAACTCCGGTAAATGGCGGTGACCGCTGACACCATAGGCCTTGAAACTATCCGACATCTCAGCGAACAAATTCGCCACATTCGGCTGCCTTCCAGCACCACTTACACCGCTTGCGGCATTCGCAATCAGATGCGCGGAATCGACCAGATTCGATTCCAGCAACGGCATGAATCCAAGTTGCACAGCGGTGGGATAGCAGCCTGCACAGGCCACCAGTTGCGCCTTTGCAATTGCATTTCGATTGCGCTCAGGCAATCCATACACGGCTTGCTCCAATAGCTCGGGGGCAGCGTGGACCTCGTTGTACCAATGGGACCACTGGCTGGCATCTCGCAGCCGAAAATCTGCGGACAGATCGATCACCTTCTGTCCTCGAGCCAGCATGTCAGGAACGGACTTCATGGCGACATTGTGAGGTGTCGCAAAAAACACCACGTCACAAGCCAACAAGCTTGGATCATCTGGCTCCGAGAACGCCAGATCACATCGATCACGTAGATTAGGATACAGATCCGCCACTTTTCGACCCGCCTCTGCGCGCGAGGTCAAAGCCACGAGATCGACTTCTGGATGCTGAACCAACAAGCGTACCAGCTCGACACCGGTATAGCCCGTGCCACCGACGATACCGACCCTTACCTTCGCCATCCTACCTCCCAAACCCTCGCGGCACCGTTTACCTGGCCACGCTTTTCAACTATTGAGCGGCATAGTGTAAGCGTTCTCGAACCTTCGAGTAAGAGCCAATCTCAATTTGCTCTACCCGCCGATTGCTGCGACAGAGAGTCACACCCAAGCTAACTTGCGCCACAAACATCAAAGTGCAAGGTAAGCCGACACCTGACGGAACATTGCGATGCCGGTCACCTAGGCGCGCGTTAGTCGAGGTTTTGCTGTATTATTTGCGCGAAACATGGGTTGAGTTATCCGATGCTGATATGTGCGCGGAGTCAATCTCGGCATGAGCCAACTGTCCGCTCATAGCCGACCCAGTAATCGCTGGGTGCAGCCCGCCTATCCAATCGAAGTCTGATCCGGCTTAGCCGGCGTGCTGGTGGCCAATACAATGCTCTGGATGAAAGCGTTTCACATTATATTCATGGTCTGCTGGTTTGCAGGCTTGTTCTATTTGCCGCGTATCTTTGTTTACCATGCCGCCTCGGATAATCCCGATACGCGCAAGCAACTGGCCATTATGGCGCGCAAACTATATCGATTTACCACGCCATTTTTAGTCTTAACAGCCGGTTTCGGATTCGCGCTCCTGGGCGCTAACTGGAGCTATTATCAAACACAGCCCTGGTGGTGGCTCAAACTGGCAGGGGTTCTAGCGCTTTGGTTGTACCATTTTCAATGTGGTCGTTACTTAAAAATCATAATGGATGATCAAAACAAGCACTCGCACGTCTTCTACCGATTTTTTAACGAAGTCCCCGTGTTGTTTTTATTCGCAATCGTTATCCTTGTGGTCTTAAAACCCACCTTCTAACCGAATCGATATTGAGAGGCTCATGAATCAATCCGAAACTTTGTTCCAGCGCGCAGGCCAGCATATTCCTGGGGGTGTCAACTCCCCGGTGAGAGCGTTCAAGGCCGTTGGTGGAACCCCCGTTTTTATTGACAAAGCAGATGGCGCTTATCTCTACGATGTCGATGGCAATCGCTATATCGATTATGTGCTGTCTTGGGGTCCAATGATCATGGGACACAACCATCCGATCGTCAGACAAGCCGTGATTGATAGAGCGGAGTTTGGGTTGAGCTATGGTGCGCCCACAGAACTCGAAATCTTATTGGCCGAGCGAATTTGCGAAGCTTTACCCAATATGGAAATGGTGCGAATGGTCAACTCGGGAACCGAAGCAACCATGAGCGCCCTGCGAATCGCGCGGGGCTGCACTGGCCGCGATGCCATTGTAAAATTTGAAGGCTGCTATCACGGGCATTCTGATTCACTTTTAGTCAAAGCAGGTTCTGGCGCATTGACTTTCGGCGTGCCGAGCTCACCAGGTGTGCCCGCCTCGCTGGCTGAACACACCATTACGTTAACGTACAACGATCCAGAATCACTGCGACAATGCTTTGCCCAACGCGGCCATGAGATCGCCTGCGTCATTGTTGAACCAGTTTGCGGCAACATGAGCTGCATTCTCCCAACCCCCGAGTTTCGGGCGGCGCTGCGCGAAGTATGCGATCAGTCGGGTGCTCTCTTAATTCTCGATGAGGTCATGACGGGATTCCGTTTCGGGACTGGTGGAGCGCAAACCTATTACGGTATCGACGCCGATCTGACCGCACTCGGAAAGATCATCGGCGGCGGCATGCCGGTGGGCGCATTTGGAGGCAAAAGACGGTATATGGAGTATGTGTCGCCACTAGGCCCGGTCTACCAAGCGGGAACTCTCAGCGGTAACCCAATCGCGATGGCATCAGGACTCGCCACGCTCAGCATTATTTCCGAACCCGGCTTTTACGAGCCCTTGTTTGCTCGCACGACGGCACTTTGCGAAGGCATCCAAGAACAAGCCGACAAAGCCAGTGTTCCGTTCACTACCAACCACGCGGGCACGATGTTTGGGCTGTTCTTTACCGATGCACCCAAGGTAGAAAACTACCAACAAGTCATGGCTTGTGACACACAAAGATTCGCTAAGTTTTTTCACAGCATGCTGAGGCAAGGCGTATACCTAGCACCTGCGTCGTATGAAGCAGGATTCATGTCTAGCGCCCACACCGATGCCGATATAGAACATACTATTGCGGCAGCAGCGCAGGCCTTTGCTGAGATTATCGAGGACCAAGACCTATGAGCATCTCTTTGACACGCGGTGCTTTTCCGGTGACGCGCATGCGACGCTTACGAAAATCTGCTGCCCGCCGCGCGCTGGTGCGCGAAACGAACTTGAGCGCAGCGGATCTTATTTACCCAGTGTTCATTGTCGAGGGCAAGAATCGCCGTGAATCGATAACCTCGATGCCGGGGATCGAGCGTTTGAGTATCGATCAGCTCCTTCACGACGCACAAGCGTGGATTGCCGTCGGGATCCGCTGCCTAGCTCTCTTCCCTGTTGTCGATCAGAGCGAAAAGTCACTCATGGCCGAAGCCGCCTATGCGAGCGATGGCTTGGTGCAGCGAGCGGTCAATACTCTGAAAACTGAATTTCCAGATCTGCTGATTATGACCGATGTGGCGCTCGACCCCTACACGACACATGGTCAAGACGGCATTATTGATGATGCTGGATACGTGTTAAACGATCTGACCACCGAGGTGTTAGTTAAACAGGCGCTGTCACATGCTGAATCAGGCGCTGATATCATCGCCCCCTCAGATATGATGGATGGCCGCATTGGCGCAATCCGTCACGCTTTAGAAAGCAAGGGGCATGCAGATACTCTAATCATGGCATACTCCGCCAAGTATGCGAGTGCTTACTACGGACCTTTCAGAGAGGCCGTCGGCTCGGCATCAAACTTGGGCTCTGGCGACAAATCAACTTATCAAATGGATGTGGCGAACAGCGACGAAGCTGTGCACGAATGTGCCCTAGACCTTCAAGAGGGTGCGGACATGATTATGGTCAAACCGGGTATGCCCTATCTCGACGTGATTCAACGTGTCACCCAAGAGTTACGGGCGCCCACCTTTGCCTATCAGGTAAGTGGTGAATACGCCATGCATTGCGCCGCGTTTAACGCCGGCTGGCTCAACCGAGAAGCGGTCATACTTGAGTCACTACTGTGCTTCAAGCGAGCCGGCTGTGCCGGTATTCTCACCTATTTTGCACCAGAGGCCGCACGCTTGTTAAATGAACACTAAGCTCATTGTTCCGTTAGTCACATTCCTACTCAGTCTTCCCGCCACTGCGTGCGAATGCTTGTGGGAGGGCAGCTTTGCCGATATCGCGCCCAAAGTCGACTACATCGTTCACGGTCGCATCGTACAAATAAAAGGCAATTCCGTTGATTTAGAAGTCCAACGAGAACTCAAAGGCACTGGTCATTTCGATACCGTTCGGATATGGCTGAAGACTCAAGATCTGTGTCGCGCCGAGCTCGATCGATTCGCACTCGAAGAACAGTGGGTATTCGCATTAGATCGCATCAACGAAGTCCCCGACGATGGCTTCAATCCAATGACACCGAATATCAGCTACGGCAGGGTTGGCGACTTCAGCCTAGCAGGATGCGGGGGCTACTTCTTACCGAGCGATGGACGCTGGATTGCCGGCCCCATCATCAATGCCACGAAATGGGATTTTGAACCAGATACCACACCGGTATTGTTAGAGCTGATTGAGAGCTACGTAAAAGGTCAAGCGAGTCGCTCAGACCTGCAGGAAGCAACGCAAATGGACCCCGCCTTGCGAGAGCTCATGATCAACACTCGCCTCCATGTAAAACCCTAAACTGGGCTCTCTATTTGCCACGGCTTAGGGTGACTCTGAAAAGTATGCGTGAGAATCTCATCGAGCATGGCGAGTGACATGCCCCAAATCACTTTATTCTGATATTGGTAGCACGGAATCTGCCGAGGCATATCCAACAATTCAGCTGGCATAGGACGGCGATTGCTCAGATCCAGAATGAAACTTAAAGGCACCTCTACCACTTCCGCCACTTCATGATTCGGCGTAGCGCTGATATCTCTATCGACCCTCAACACATAGGGACAAACCACCAAACCCCGATCACTGTGACTCTGCGCTCGGCGCGCACGAATATCTGATAAACGACCAATGACTCGGTCAGCAGGCGTCAACTGAAATCCAATCTCTTCCTCTGTCTCTCTCACCGCAGCGGCAAAGGAGTGAGAATCTTTAGCATCGACCATGCCACCCGGAAACGCCATATGTCCTGACCAAGGGTCGCCCTTGCGTTCCGCACGGCGTATCATAAGCACGTTTACATCACCTGCTGTTTGGCTCAGCATAATGGCGACCGCAGCGCGGCGCGACACTGAGCGCAGTGGGTGCTGCTTGCGCTGATATACGCTCAAAGACGCTTCTATGTCAGTTAACACACGACCACTCATCACACCCTATTGCACAGCTCGAGGCACATCATATCAAAGCTAGCACACCAGCGCCCCTGATTGAACTGGATAAGGTCTCGCTGACCTATCGCGTGCAGCCCGCATTGAGAAACATCTCGTGGCACATTGAGCCGGGTCAGCAATGGGCGATAGTGGGTCCCAATAGCGCGGGCAAAACCAGTATTGCCAACATTATAACGGGCACGGTGAAACACTTCGTGGGACACCTAACGCAGTCTCAAGAAGTCCGCGATCGAGGCCTAGCCTACGTATGTTTTGAGCAGCAAAAGGGATTGATAGAAAGAGACCAAAAACTCGATGACTCAGAGTTTAGACCCGATGCCAAGGATCCAGGAACGATCGTAAGAGATACGCTTTTCAGCGCAAACAGCTCGGCATCGAGTGTCAATTTCTGGATTGATCAACTCGGCATATTCTTGATCGTGGGATACGCTTCATTTCCACTGGGGAAGCGCGCAAAACTCTCCTGATTCAGGCGATTTGTAGCAACTCCCAAGTACTCTTGCTCGATTCACCCACTGACGGACTTGACCGCAACAGTCAGCGAACTCTCATGTCAGCGCTCGATGTCTTGTTACAAGGTGATTCATCAATCGTTCTGATGTTGCGGGACCTGGCCCAAGTGCCTGACCGAGTCAGCCACCTTTTGGTATTGGACCGGGGGCGTATCGTGTTTCAGGGCACCAAAACAGAAGCGCTCGCGGCCGACACAGTGCGCGCTGTGTTCCAACCCTCGCCTCTTACCTTTCAGGCCCTGCCAAGCCCCCCCACACGCGACTCAGTACTCTCAAGAGACCCCATCGTCATTCGGAATGTGAGTGTGTGGTTCGATGATAATCCAGTCCTTAGCGATGTCTGCTGGCACATGAAGGCGGGGCAAAATACGCTGCTTGCAGGACCCAATGGCTCTGGTAAAACGACTCTTCTGAGTTTAGTCACAGGTGACAGTCCGAAAGCCTATGGTCAAGACATTACGATATTCGGAACTCGTCGCGGCAGTGGCGAAAGCGTGTGGGAAATCAAACAGCACTTTGGCTTGCTCGATACCTCGACTCACCTCAAGTTTCCGCACCATCAAACAGTACTCGAAGCGGTGCTCTCGGGATTTTATGACAGCCAGGGACTTTACCAAACTACCGGAGCGTCGCAGCGACAGATAGCCGCGCAATGGCTAGATACCATTAGACTTGCTGATCTGATCAACGCTCAGTTTGGCACCTTATCGTTTGGTCAACAACGACTCGTATTGTTGGCAAGAGCACTGGTCAAACATCCCCGTGTGCTTATCTTGGACGAGCCAACCCTCGGCTTAGATGCACAATCGACTCAGTGTCTTATGAATTGTGTGGACCACGTGATTGCCACCAGTGATATTCAATTGATTTTCGTAAGCCACAATATCGGTGAACGGCCTCGGTGCATTAACCAGTATTTAGAATTTCAAGCCGCTGACAATCGTTACCAGCTCGTTTGCACCGACGACTAACGAACAAACTGATCCAGCTCTCGACACTTTTCCGCGCTCTTGCAGTAGAGCAAACCTCGCTCCGCCATCGCCATGGCTGATTGCTCATCACCCGCTACAGCGTAGGCCCTAGCAATTGCTAAATACACGCGAGCATCGTCGGCGTGAATGCGCTGGGCCCTCTCGAACAGCGCAATCGCTCCAGTGATATCCTCACTCTCAAGAAGTGCTTCGCCTTCATCAAGTAGCCTGAAGTAAGCTGGCGACAAGGCCGGCTCTACCATTACCGATGGCGGTAACTTTGGCGTTGTCTCCTCGACTTCACGCACCATAGGAGCCGCGCAACCAGCGATGACAGATGCAGCCAAAATCATGACATATCGTCGCCATTGCACCATCTTATCCTCCTAATAATTTGTCGAGCCAGTCTCGCACTGGGCGGCTAGATGAGCGGCAGTCTGTTCTGGCTGCCGGTTCTGAACCCGCTTTAAAGGGGATCCGTCTAGCATGCTCACAGCCCTTGCCAGTCCGCAAACCACTGCGCTCATCGATCCAAGCTAGCGAGATGCTCTCTGGCATTCGGTAAGCAACAGATCTCTGGGCCTGTGATCCCATAAATCGCGCCCAAATTTGACCAGCCCCCAGCGTACCCGTCAAATTCGTTGAGCGATTATCGTCAAAACCAACCCATGTTACTGTGAGTAAGTCTCCGCTGAACCCAGCAAACCATGAGTCTCTGCCGTCATCACTGGTGCCACTTTTTGCAGCGGTAACTAAGTCATCGGGCAACAGCGACTGTAACCGCGCACCTGTGCCTTCTACCATTACACCCAACAAAGCATAGTGCAATAAGTGCATGCTCGTTCGCTCGACCGTGCGCTCATAAGAAAGAGGGTAACGCCGTAGAGGCTGTCCCTGCGAGTCAACAATGGCTCGTATAGTTCTGAGCGGCGTCCGAAATCCGCCGGCTGCTATGGTTTGATACATCGCCGCTAAATCGATCGGAGCATACTCTCCTACGCCCAGCGGAAGGGCCGCGACTTCTGGAATATAACTTGAGATCCCGAGTCTTTGGAGCGTCTGTTTCACACGATCAGCACCCAGCTCTAAACCCAGCTTGACTGCCGGTAAATTCAGAGACTGAATCAGCGCTTGATACAGCAATACCTCACCTCGATAAGTTTTATCGAAATTTTCAGGCGCCCAGACATCACCGTTCGGTAAGGTGTAACTCAAGGGCGCATCATCTAGCACAGACGCTAGCGAAAAGCGCTCAGATTGCTCCAAGGCAAGCAAATAAACAGCTGGTTTAAACAAGGAACCTGCGGGCCGGCGTGCATCAAGAGCTCGGTTGAATCCCGCCTGGCTGACTCGCCGCCCACCAGTCAGGGCAACTACTTCGCCGCTATCGACACGAGTTACAACCGATGCCGACTCGAGGGCATCATCGCCCCCACCCACCGAGGCCAAGCCACGCCGGGTCGATTCTTGCAAAGCCTCTTGCAGCGAGGGATCAAAAGCCGTAAAGATCCTAAGACCCAAGGTCGATAAATCTTCATCCCGATACTCGAGTCGAAGTTGCCGCCTTACCAACTCCAGGTAAGCCGGGAATCTTTGCTTGGTGGCATGTTGCCTCTGAAGATCAAGTGGCATGAGCCGAGCAATAGCCGCCTGCTCTTGCGAAATGACGCCCTGCTCTGCCCAGACGCCAAGAACCAAATTTCGGCGTTCTCGTGCTCGATCAGGATTGCGCCGGGGATTATAAAGTGACGGACCTTTCACCATGCCAACGAGCAGGGCTTGCTGATGCAATCCGAGTTGCGTAATCGGGGTATCAAAGTAGTGCAACGCGCCGAGCGCAAAACCATGAATTGCGCGCGGTCCCTCTTGACCCAAATAAATTTCGTTGAGGTAGCCTTCTAGGATCTCATCTTTCTCTGCATGCCACTCTAACAATACCGACATAAAGAGCTCTCTAACCTTGCGTATTAGAGTACGATCAGGTGTTAAGTAATAGTTTTTCACCAACTGCTGGGTGATTGTTGAACCACCAGCAACGACTCTGCCTGACTGAAGATTGGTACTAAAAGCGCGCACAATACCGGTCAGAGAAAACCCTTTATGAGTCTGAAATTGCTGATCCTCGATCGCCAACAGACCCTCAGTGAGGGTGCGCGGCACCTCAGAGAGCTGAACCAAAATGCGATCCTCGCCATGTTTTGGATAAACACCACCAATCACCATGGGCTCGAGCCGCAGCAAGTCGATGGCATCGGCATCTCGCGTGAGCTCAACCACACGATTTTGCCGGAGTTTAATGGTATGGCGAGCGCCTTCAACCAACTGATCGGGAAACTTAAAATCACGAGTGAACAGCTCGAGCTGGGTGCCAGCAAGCCGAAATTGACCGGGACGGAAAAGTTGATCAACTCTCCGATATCCGATTCCCTCAAGCTCTGCAACGAGTTGCGCCGACGAAACCTGAGCACCTTCAAATAACTCCAGAGAACGTGCATAAACCGTCGCGGGCAGCGCGTAACGCTTCCGATCGAAGGTGCTGCTAATAACCGCGTCTAAATACGCGACCCACACCAAAACCAAAACCAATGCCGCCAATAACGCTTTTGATCCGAGGATTAAGCTTCGTGTCAACATAAAAATAAGGCTAGCATCTGGTAAGAATACCCTTTCAATTAGATGGGATGCTGAGATAATACACCAAACCTAAGGCGAAGCGATCGGACATGAAAACATATAACATTTTTGGTATTGGTGCGGCCCTAGTAGACACCGAAATCAAAGTGAGCGATCAAGATCTCGTTCAAATGGAAGTCCAGAAAGGGGTGATGACCTTAGTCGATCAATCTCGCCAAGATCAGCTATTGGGGCATCTCCAAGACCATTTGACCACCGCCGAACACGCGAGTGGCGGCAGTGCCGCCAACTCGATTATTGCGGCCTCTCTGATGGGAAGCCCAACTTATTTTGCGTGTAAAGTAGCGCACGATACGGATGGCGACATCTACCTAGGCGATCTGCAGCAAGCCGGTGTGGCGTGCGACGAAAGGGCCGCTCGCGGCATTGGTACAACGGGGAAATGCTTAGTCTTAATCACCCCCGATGCTGAGCGAAGCATGAATACGTTTCTTGGTATCAGCGCTTCCTTGTCTTTGGATCAACTGAACAAATCAGCTCTCATTAACAGCGAATGGCTTTACCTAGAAGCCTATCAGGCGCCGTCTCCAACCGGTATGGAAGCGTGTCTAACAGCCTTGGACATCGCCCGCGAAAACAATGTCAAAATTGCCTTGAGTTTCTCAGACCCTGGTATGGTTGAGCACTTTCGCTCGCAAGTGGACGCATTGGTTGGAGATCACGTTGATCTTATTTTCTGCAATACCGAAGAGGCGCTGTGCTTTGCCAAAACAGAGTCAGTAGATGACGCCATTGCACTCTTGAAAACCAAAGCAAAGCAATTTGTCATGACTCGTGGCGCCGAGGGAGCCCTGGCATTTGATGGCGCCACAATGCACGAAATCAGCGCCCATCCGGTTGACGCACTAGATACTAACGGTGCCGGTGACATGTTCGCAGGTGCGTTTTTGTACGCATTATCGCGCGGAGAAGATTTTGCCACTGCAGGTCGGTTCGCGAGTATTGCAGCCGGCACCATCGTGAGTCAATATGGACCTCGGTTAAGCGCCTCACAGTGCACAAAATTGAGGCGAGCATTTTTTGGCGACTCATAACACAAGGGATAAGCACGTGACCAAGCCCGTTATTAAACAAGATCCTCTCTATCAGATGCTCCGAAACGAAGATGTCAAGGCATTTAATAATGCCCGAGACACACTCGATACCTCCGAATTAAAAAGTGGCGATTATCGCGGTCGGGATCTGCGCAACATGAATGCAGACGGCCTCGATTTCAGTAACGCCTACTTTCGCAATGCCGACTTAAGTGGCATCGATTTCCGCAACACCGACCTTCAAGGCGCCAGCATTTTAGACGCCAAACTCTCAGGGACTTACTTTCCTGATTCTTTGAGTGCTGAGGAAATTCGGCTGTCGCTCGACACAGGGACTCGATTGCGAGTAGGTAAATAGGCAAGTAGGCTCAACCTTGAGCCAATAAATCCCTTAAATCGACAATAGCGGCGTTAGCGCGCGTGAGATAAGAGGCCATCACCAGAGAGTGGTTGGCCCACAACCCGAAACCACTCCCGTTCAGAATCACTGGGCTCCAAACAGGCTCCAGCGACGCCTCGAGCTCTCGGATAATCTGCTGAACACTCACGGCCGCATTCTTTTTCTCTAACACGTCTGCAAAATCGATTTCGATCGCTTTTAGAATGTGAACGAGCGCCCAAGCGGTCCCTCGAGCTTCATAGAACACATCATCAACTTCGCTCCACGGCGTCTTAACCGCCATCTCGCTCGGTGCTGGAGTCGATTGCGTAGCGGCTTCGTCTCCGGCCAAATCAGTGTTGAGCCTTCGTTGACCGACACTCGCGCTCAACCGCTGCGATAAGCTACCCAAGCGGCTATCAACCGCAAACAGCCACTGCCGCAGATTATCGGCTCGAGCATAAAACTGAGCATCACTCACGGCGGGATCTTGTAACCTTGTCAAATATTGCTGCAAGTACCCAAGGCCTTCGCGATACTGCGACTCTGAACTCGGCAGCATCCAGCTATTGGCCTGAAAATTAAATCGTGGTTCCGCAAGCGCTAGGTCTGGGTCCTCCCTCGACTGCGACTGCGATCGTGACATCACTTCACGGAGCGCGCGCGTAAGGTCTCGCAACTGAATCAAAACGCCGTATTCCCAGTTTGGAATATTATCGAGGTAGACCCCAGGCGGAAAAATATCGTTGCGCAAAAAACCACCGGGCTTATCCAGCAGGGTTTTCCCAATTTCAATTGCGGTGACCGCAGTCGCTGATCCGGTCACAGGCGCTGTACTTTCAACAGCCGCCAACTTTTCACGCACGTCAAAGGGTGCCGGGGTGCGAGACCACACGATACCGAGAATAATGACGCCCACAGAAATCACTGCCAATAAGGCCATCACGCTGTTAGCGGCCGCACCTGCGAAAGAACGACGCAAGTTACTCTTCAATTGTGACCATCTAGTAGCAAGCGACATGACGAATATCCAATTAGTGATGAGTGTGCGCGGGGGCGTCGGATCCTGAAGGCGCAATTTTTAAGACCGGCACGGCTTTGCACGATTTGAGCTCAGACGAACCCACACAAACTGTCACGGAATCTCCCTCGCGCGGCATACTTGCCACATTCATTAACATCAAATGCAAACCGGCGGGTTGCAGGGTCTTGTGCTCATCGACGCCCAAGTCCAGTGACATCTGTCGAACCATTCGCATCTGTCCACCCTCGAGTACTGAATCATGAAGCTCAACCGTCTCGGCAATGTCAGCGCTAAACTGATCAATCGTCAAAGTCGCGTCCGATGCGTTATGCAAAGTAAGGTACGCCGCGGTCACCGTTTGAGTCGGCGGTAAGGCGCGAACCCAACCATTCATGATGTGCAACTCACTGGAATGCGCGCTGTGATCAGCCTGGTGCATCCCATGATCACTCGCGAGTGTTGCCGGAATGATTGAAGCGGCAGCGAATAGGGCGAATACAGTTCGATATAACATACGGACACCTCTGAAGTAGGAGACAAATACTATCACGCTTGCCGAGAAACTTTGGGTTTACTCACTCGACCTGCTAGAATTTCGTTGTTTATACACTTTAAAGGCTTCCCATGGATCACTGTATTCGCTCCCTTTTGCTGGGCATTTTAGGCAGCGTGATCGTTGCGGCAAGCCCCAGCGTCTCGGCGCAGTCAACCGGGATTCTGCCCAGCAATCAAGACGACTTCCTGCCAGTAGAAGAAGCCTATCAAGTTCAGCTCGCGTTCCAGGATGAACAAACCCTAAATGTCCTTTGGACCATCGCGCCCGGCTATTACCTGTACCAACATCAGTTTAAGTTTAGTCCAAATCAGCCAGAAAATGCGCCTCTGTTCACCGCACAATACAGTCAAGCAATCGAGAAAACAGACGAGTATTTTGGCGATGTTGCCGTGTACTATCACTACGCCGAAGTCATCGTTTCAGCAAGCCAACCGATCGCCGATCAGCAGATAATTACCCTCACTTCTCAAGGGTGCGCCGATGCCGGTCTGTGTTATCCGCCACGCAAAGATTATTTCCAGCTGGTCCCGAGCACATTAACCGCACTCCCCATCAGTGCCGCAGAGGCCAAACTGCTTACCGCAGATGCCACTGCAATGCCGCCAGCTCCACCGAGCTCGTGGCTGCTGATGATTCTATTTGCGTTTGCAGGTGGTCTGATCCTAAACCTCATGCCTTGTGTATTTCCCATTCTATCGCTCAAAGTATTGAGCTTTGCATCCGGCGACACCAAGCAAAATCATCAACATGGTCTTTACTACGCCGCCGGTGTCATCGTGAGCTTCATCGCAATCGCCGCACTGCTGCTGGCGTTAAAAAGCGCCGGGCAAGCGGTGGGCTGGGGATTCCAGCTGCAAAGCCCTACTTTCGTCGGCTTTCTAGCACTCTTATTCTTTGCGATGGGCTTATCCCTGTCAGGCGTCACGGAACTCGGCACCTCTTTTATGGGCCTGGGGAGCTCTCTGACAGAAGGCAACCACAATAAGAGCAGCTTTTTCACCGGCGTGCTCGCGGTCATCGTCGCCAGCCCCTGCACCGCCCCTTTTATGGGGACGGCATTGGGCTTTGCTCTCACCCAGCCGGCGGCAGTCTCTCTGAGCGTCTTTGCTGCCCTGGGTGCAGGTATGGCAGCACCGATGGTTGCCCTGAGCTATAGCCAACGGTTTCGGGATATCATGCCCGCTCCTGGCGCGTGGATGTTAACCCTCAGACAGATTCTCGCATTTCCCTTGTACCTAACCGTGATCTGGTTACTCTGGATTGTCGGACGACAGATCGGGGTCGATGCGGTGGCGGGTTTGTTGGTTGCCTGTGTCACCTTAGCGCTTGGCTTGTGGCTTTGGAACAAGCGTGGTGTCGGTCGTATTGTTGCCACCGCAAGTCTGCTGTTAACAGCCGCCTTGAGCTGGCAAACGCTGCAAGCAGAGCCACCAGCTAATCGCGCTTCCGAGACTTTTTCGCGCCAGGCTCTAGCCACATTAACAGCGCAATCCCAGCCGGTCTTTGTTGATGTCACCGCGGACTGGTGTATTACCTGTATCGCAAACGAAAAAGCCGTGCTTGAAACGCAGACCATCCAATCTGCTTTTGCTGCTCGAAACGTGCAATACGTTGTGGTCGACTGGACCAATTATGATCCAGCAATTGCAGAATTTTTGGCCGAGTTTAATCGCAACGGTATCCCTTTCTACTTGCTCTACCCCGGCGATGATCGCGCACCCACTATTTTGCCGCAAATCTTAACGCACGATATCGTTCTATCAGCGCTCGAAAAGCTGTAGTACTCGCTCCGGCCTATGGCAGTAAAACGCGTTAAAACGACGTGATCAGCCTCAAAAATGCGGCAAACGATAGACTTCTCTGATTAGTTTTGTCACACTCGCGTCTTCTTTTAAGGTGCGCGGAGGTGCCTTTAAAATGGCAACAATCTGGGTTATCCACGGACCAAATCTCAACTTGCTCGGACAGCGGGAGCCTGAAATTTACGGCACCCAGACGCTCACCGATATCGACGCAGGACTTCAGCTACAAGCTCAGTACGCTGACGTCTCGCTGGCAAGTTTCCAGAACAACGCAGAACACGAAATCATTGACCGAGTGCATCAAGCGTCGTCAGCCAACGTGGATTATATTCTGATCAATCCGGGCGCATTCACGCACACCAGTATCGCTCTCAGAGACGCTCTTACAGGGGTCGCGATTCCTTTTATCGAGGTGCACTTATCCAATGTACATGCGCGCGAATCTTTCCGCCGCCACTCCTATTTGTCTGACGTCGCACAGGGCGTGATCTGCGGTTTTGGAGCGCTCAGTTACACCTTAGCACTAGACGCCGCGATACAAGCACTGTCGGCTCAGTCAACACAGAATCAATAAGCCTAATTACTCAACAAGGGTGACTCATTATGGATATACGCAAAGTCAAAAAATTGGTCGAACTCCTCGAAGAATCAAATATCGATGAAATCGAGATTCACGAAGGCGACGATTCAGTCCGTATCCGCCGCAGCGCTCCGGCCGGCAGCACAGCAGCCGTTGCGGCGCCAGCGTATGCTCCAGTAGCGCCAGCACCCGTGGCCTCACCTGCCGCTGAAGCAGCACCTGCAGCCGCTCCAGCGCTAGAAGGTCACCCGGTTAAATCACCGATGGTTGGCACCTACTATTCAGCGCCCTCGCCCACTTCTGAGCCCTTCGTAAAAGTGGGTCAGAACGTGAATGCAGGCGACGTCATCTGCATCGTCGAAGCGATGAAAATGATGAATCAGATTGAAGCCGATAAGTCCGGTAAAGTAGGCGCCATACTCGTCGAGAACGGTGAGCCGGTAGAATTTGATCAGCCGCTGATCACTATCGTCTAATCGGGGAATCTCATGCGACAAATAGATAAAGTGCTTATTGCGAATCGTGGCGAGATAGCACTCAGAATTCTGCGAGCCTGCAAAGAGCTCGGCATCAAAACAGTCGCGGTTCACTCCACCGCCGATAAAGAGCTTATGCACGTGCGTCTCGCCGACGAGGCCGTCTGCATCGGACCTGCGGCGTCATCGCAAAGCTACCTCAACATTCCAGCCATTATCAGCGCCGCCGAAATCACGAACGCCGACGCAATTCACCCCGGCTACGGCTTTCTCGCTGAGAATGCCGACTTTGCTGAGCAGGTAGAGCGCAGTGGTTTTGTTTTTATTGGCCCCACGGCCGATACGATCCGCCTCATGGGCGACAAAGTATCTGCTATCGAAGCGATGAAAAAAGCGGGCGTCCCAACTGTTCCAGGATCTGACGGACCACTCACTGCAGACACTCAGCGCACGCTTGAAATAGCGCGCTCGATTGGCTATCCCGTCATCGTCAAAGCAGCCGCCGGGGGTGGTGGGCGAGGTATGCGCGTCGTTCATAACGAGGCAGCTCTGCTAAGCTCTGTTCAAGTCACTCAATCAGAGGCAGGAGCCGCCTTTGGGAGCGATGTCGTCTACCTAGAGAAATATCTACAGCGACCACGACATGTCGAAATCCAAGTGCTGGCCGACGGTCAGGGCGGCGTCGTTCATCTGGGGGATCGCGACTGCTCCCTGCAGCGCCGACACCAAAAAGTCATCGAAGAGGCCCCAGCTCCTGGCATACCCGACCACCTAAGACAGGCTGTCGGCGAGAGCTGCATCAGTGCGTGTAAAACGATTGGTTATCGCGGCGCCGGCACCTTTGAATTTCTGTACGAGGATGGCGGCTTTTATTTCATCGAAATGAATACCCGTGTGCAAGTTGAGCATCCTGTCACCGAGATGATCACAGGCGTCGATATCGTGCGCGAACAAATCAGAGTCGCGAGCGGCGAAACCCTAGGATTCACTCAGAGTGATATCACATTTACGGGGCATGCGCTCGAGTGTCGAATCAACGCCGAGGATCCACAAACTTTCCTGCCCTCTCCCGGTACCATCAAACGTTTCCATGCGCCCGGTGGGATAGGTGTAAGAGTTGATTCCCACATCTATGATGGCTATACGGTGCCACCGTTTTACGACTCCTTGATCGCGAAAGTCATTACCCACGGGCACGATCGAGAGACCGCAATGAAACGGATGCAGCGTGCGCTCGACGAACTTATCATTGAAGGTATTCGAACCAATACCGCGCTGCATCGAACGCTCGTACGGGATTCATCGTTCTTGTCTGGCGGCGTCAGCATTCACTATCTTGAGGGTCTGCTGGAAGACTAGTTATGGCCTGGATTCAAGTTAGGGTGCAGACCCAAAAAGCGCTGTACGACGACATCGAAGCACAGCTGCTCGAGCTGGGTGCGGTATCGATCACCTATCAAGATGGCGCCGATCAACCCGTACTAGAGCCTGGTGTGGGAGAGACGCCGCTCTGGGATCAGCTAGTTTTGCTGGCCTTGTTCAGCGCCGACACAGACACCAATGCTCTGAGAGAGAGTCTAGAAAACACCCTCAATGATACGGACCAGATAGCCATCGACACCCTCGAGGATCGAGTCTGGGAACGTGAATGGGAACAGCATTATCAACCGATTCAATGCGCACCCAAGCTTTGGATTTGCCCCAGCTGGTGCCAGCCGCCTGATGCAGATGCCATCAACTTGTTACTAGACCCGGGGCTTGCCTTTGGCACCGGCACCCACCCCTCGACTGCCATGTGTTTGAGTGCACTCGCGCAGCTCCCACTCAAGCAAACTCATGTGGTCGATTATGGCTGCGGATCTGGGATCCTCGGCATTGCCATGCTGGCTCTCGGCGCAACGAGTTTGATTGCTGTCGATAACGATCCCCAGGCGCTTGCAGCGACCGCGGACAACTGTGCGCGCAATGGGATTGATAATGCCCGTCGCCTCATTATTTTGCCAGATCAGGATTCAAATGCCATTGCTGACGCGAGTGTCGATATCTTAGTGGCAAACATACTCGCAGAACCTCTCATACACTTAGCACCGCGCCTCCTACGGGCGCTCAAGCCCGGTGGCATCTTAGTTCTGGCAGGGCTCATTCAGTCTCAGGTGACCGATGTCAGCCGACCTTACAGTCCTGATATCGAACTCAGAATCGCCGAAAGTCGAGGTGATTGGATTTGTTTAACAGGCATCAAAGGCCTTGGTTAATTTTTTTCATCTGACCTTCGGACTGGCGTTCAACAAGCGCTCGGGTTGATGTATCCTAGCGCCCCCTTTTGTCATGACGTGATCACGTGTTAACTATCGGTCGCCATCAATTCGAGTATCCCGTGATCGCCGCACCCATGGCTGGTGTTTCGGACGTGCCCTTTCGACAGCAGTGTCTCATTCACGGAGCCTCTTTAGCGGTCGGTGAAATGGTGAGCGCCAACCCCACAACACGAGACACTCGCAAATCACTCTGGCGCACCACGTCACAATCGAGCGGCCTGCAAATTATCCAAATTGTCGGACATGATCCTGCAGAGATGGCAAGAGCTGCAGCCTTCAATCAATCGCTAGGCGCTGATATTATCGACATCAACATGGGATGTCCCGCTAAGAAAGTGTGCAAAAAAGCCGCGGGCTCGGCACTGCTCGCCGATGAAGAGACAGTCTCTAAGATTTTAACCGCGGTCACTCGCGCCGTGTCAGTGCCCGTCACCTTGAAAATACGCACAGGCACCAGTCCCTCCAATCGAAACGCTGTTCGTATTGCCAGAATCGCCGAGGACAGCGGCATTCAAGCGCTCACAATTCATGGCAGAACCCGAGAATGTGCGTTTAAAGGGGCCGTTGAATACGACACCATCGCCGAAGTTGCTCAGGCGACCAAACTACCAATCATTGCAAATTGTGATATTACCTGCCCTAAGTCCGCCATGAAGGTTCT
>OBNU01000030.1_pt1 | contig 23513 bp, 18 predicted proteins | sample 1494211 | NCBI WGS metagenome assembly OBNU01 (sample SAMEA3275559, study PRJEB22092) | marine metagenome | biome: ENVO:01000252 "freshwater lake biome"; feature: ENVO:00002042 "surface water"; material: ENVO:00000021 "freshwater lake" | collected 2014-06-21T10:00:00+00 | depth 2 m | reverse complement strand
TCAATCGCTATTTTGCTTGGTGGGCTTGGCTCGGTTGCCCCCAATCGTCGTGATGATATCTCGAGACTCGGGCTCAGAGCCTTGCTTGCAGCGACTCTCGCAAACTTGATGAGTGCTGCGCTGGCTGGTTTCTTTTTGGCACTCGCGCAATAGGGTTTGCAAGTATGACTATGACTTCAAATAATTTGGAATTACCGGTTATAGAGTACGGTGCAGAGGGATGTGATGCTGACTTTGTGGCTTCCCTGAAGCAGTTTGGTTTTGCAGCATTTTCCCGTCATCCACTTGATTTGGCGCTTATTCAAAAGATTTATACGGAGTGGCGCGATTTTTTTGCGTCCGAGCAAAAACATGCGTTTGTGTTTGATCGGGAGCGGCAAGATGGCTATTTTTCGCTCGAGCAAGCCGAGCATGCGAAAGGGCAGGCACAGCGAGATTATAAGGAGTATTTCCATTACTACCCATGGGGTCGGTGTCCAGGCGAGTTGGTGAATGATGTCCGTGAGTACTATCAGCAAGCATTTGAGTTCGCGCAGACTTTGCTCGGCTGGGTTGAGCGTTATTCGCCTATGAGTATTTCACGTCACTATAGTGAGCCATTGCAATCCATGATTCGGGCGAGCGAACAATCATTACTGCGGATCCTCCACTATCCGCCGATGTCGTCCGAGCAAGATACGCTTCCTAGAGCAGCACCCCATGAAGACATCAATTTTTTAACCATTTTGCCTGCCGCTGACGGACCGGGTCTTGAAATACTGTCACAAAAGGGCGAATGGATTACTGTTCCGAGCCGATCTGATCAGGTATTGATCAATATTGGCGATATGCTTCAGGAAGTGTCGGGGGGGTACTTTCCCTCTACGACGCACCGAGTGGCGACACCTTCAGGACTAGATTTGAGCCGCGGTCGAATGTCGCTGCCGCTCTTTTTGCACCCGCGTCCTGAGGTGGTTCTGTCTGCGCGGTATACCGCCAAAACCTATCTTGCTGAGCGACTACAGGAACTGGGTGTTATTTAGCGATTGGTCCGCTGGCTATAACCTGAGACCGCTGTACTCGCTGAGCGGAGTGGCAGAGGCTAATGTGCTCTGCTTGCGCTACACGAATAGGGTGCTACTCGTCACTCGCTGACACAATTCGGGGGAATCGTATGCATTTAGCTGATCACATTTTAAAGCTAGAGGCCGCTTTGAATCGTCAATTAGCCGCAATGAGCTTTAGCGCCCCGGTATCGCATGTCTATAATCCCCTGCTGTATGCCGACGCCCCTCATCAAGACTATGTCCAGCGGTATGCGCGTCCTTGGCCAAAGGCACTCTTGTTGGGAATGAATCCCGGTCCATTTGGAATGGCACAAACGGGGGTTCCCTTTGGTGAAGTCTCATCGGTTAAAACATGGTTGGCAATCGATCAGCCAGTGGGTCAGCCTGAGCGTGTGCATCCGAAACGTCCGATACAGGGTTTTCAATGCACCCGCAGCGAAGTCTCGGGGCAGCGGCTGTGGACTTGGGCGCGGCAGCGGTGGGGTCAGCCCGAGCGTTTTTTTGATGACTGCTACGTGCACAACTTTTGCCCACTTATTTTTATGGCGGACAGCGGGCGGAACATAACGCCCGACAAGCTCGTCAAGGACGAACGAGAGGCGGTTTATGGTGCTTGTGAGGCCTCGCTGGCTGACTTGGTCTCGTTACTGCAGCCCGAGTGCGTCGTGGCAGTGGGGGTGTTTGCAGAGGCACGCGCGCGAAGCAGTTGTGCAGATATCCCCGTGCACAAAATGCCGCATCCGAGCCCTGCGAGCCCGGCTGCAAACCGAGGTTGGAGTGATCTTGCCAACGCGGTTTTCGACGAACTTGGCATCGGTGAGCGACCCTAGGCTGGCGCGGTGCTTGGCCCCCTGCCTCCTATCATCTGGCATAGGTGCTTGGGTGCATAGGTGCATAGGTGCATAGGTGCATAGGTGCATAGGTGCATAGGTGCATGCCCAGGGTGAGCTTTGATTTGGTCAACCCCTCACTTACGCAGCGGCCCCATCACTTCCTACCGCGGTTGCGCAGTCTCAGAACCTGATCTATATTCACAAAGGTGTTTCAACTTAGTGACATGAGACGATAAAAATGACGGAGTCCGACGTAGATATCATCATTAAGAATGCGACCATTTTTAATAACGGCGACCCCGCGATTGTTGAAAGCTTAGCCATTCATGAGGGCAAAGTCGTTGCCCGCGGTGCTGCTGCAGATTGTTTAAGGTCTGAGCATGTGATCGATGGCACCGGTAAATGGCTGATGCCTGGGTTGTTTGATATACACACTCATTACGATCTTGAGCTCGAGGTGGCGCCTGAGCTGCCTGAGTCGACGCGACATGGCACGACCACGGTTGTGATTGCGAATTGCAGTTTAGGGCTTGCTTTTGGTAATCAACGAGATGGAACCAACGACCCAATAGTGAGTTGCTATGCTCGGGTTGAGAATATTCCCAAGCAGGTCTTGAAGCAGTGCGCCGACAAAGTTAACTGGTCGACGCCTGACGAGTATCTGTCTCATTTGGATCAGCTCAACTTGGGTCCGAATGTGATACCTCTGCTACCACATTCCATGTTACGTATCGATGCTATGGGTTTTGAGGCGAGTATTACGCGCGATCCGACCGATTCAGAATTACAGTCTATGACTTCGACTCTGCGCAGCGCACTCGACATCGGTTATTCTGGTTTTTCTACCGATGCTCTGCCGTTCCATTATTTGGCAGCCCAGCCTCATGTCGAGAAGACCATTCCAACACAATTTGCGAAATATCGAGAACTTAAGGCACTGACTCAAGTTGTTCGAGAGAGTGGTGGAGTTTGGCAAGCCACACCGCCCAAAGACAGCATCTTGGGCACATTAAAAACCTTCCTACTGACCAGTGGTCGATTGCATGGCAAGCCCCTGAAAACCACAGTCGTGGCAGCGATGGATTTCGCGCATAACAAGCGATTATCCAAAATGGCTGTGCTGCTGGTGAGGCTTTTGAACTCGAGTTTTGTGAAAGGACGTTTTTATATGCAGGCGCTCGGTGCCCCTTTCAGAACTTGGGCGGATGGCGCAATCACGCCCATCGCTGAGGAGATTCCTGAGTTAAGACGTTTAAATGAGACAGATTTAGAAGATCGATTGGCGCGGCAGCGTATCTTAGATGATCCTTTGTACAGAGCAGAGTTCAAAGCGATGTGGCTTCGCGGCAAAAGTGGGATCAGTTTGGCTCGACTCAAGCGGTTAATGAAGGCTGAAGATTACGCCCTAGATCGGAACTTGAGTAGTATGACAATCGAGCGGTGCCCAGTATCGAGCTGGATTGGGCTTACTTTTCAGCAAGTGATGGATCGAGTCGAGGCGTATCGAGCTGGGCGCCTATCAGACATTCAAGATCATGAGCGAGAGGTCTTAGATAGTGACTTTAGCGCAGTGTACGACGAAGCCGATTTGGTTCTACAGCTCTTGAGAAGCTTCGATACTGATTTAACCTGGTTTATTACCACGGCGAATAATGATCCGAAGCGGGTTCGCGAGTTGATTATGGATCCGCAGCTCTTGCCTGGATTTAATGATAGCGGCGCTCATCTTACCAATATGGCGTTTTACGATGTTAATTTGCGAAGTTTAAAACTGGCAGCGCTTGGTGGCGAAGCTGATGTCAGTTACATGGTTAAGCGTTTGACGAAAGATGCGGCAGATGTGTTTGGCGTTCAAGCAGGTACGATTTATGAAGGCGACGCTGCAGACCTCATTCTAGTCGATCCCGAGAAACTGAAGAACTACGATGGCGAAGCGAGTGTGCATCGTCGGTTCCGCAAGGAATTTAATCATGAGCAGCTGGTAAATCGATCGAATGGCGTCGTCGAAACCGTCATTATTGGGGGGCAAATTGCTTGGCAAGATGAGCAACCCAGTGCCGATTTGGGTCAGCGCCCAATGGGTCGATTGTTGCGACGTGTTGGCGCGGCAGCCTGATCTCGGTCAGTGCCCAGTGTCCTGACGTGTTGGTATGGGAGCCTGATCCGGTTCGGTGTCCAGTGTGCCAACCGTTGCGACGTGTTGGCATCGCAGCCTGAGCCCAGTCAGCGCTCAACGGGTCGACTGTTGCGATTGTTGGCATGGGAGCCTGATTAGGCTCACTGACTCGATGATCTCTTCGACGAAGTGCTGTTTGATGAGCCTCCAAGCCAAGCCAGTCTCTTGCTGGCGTGAGGCCACGCTAAGCTCGATCAGATCCAATCCAATCCAATCCAATTCAATTCAATTCAATTCAATCCAAGCGGGTTGATTAATCTACCGATACCTCAATCGAATCCACCGATCGAAGTGCCTTCACACGCGCTTCATCGGTGCTTGGTGCTAGCGCCAAAGCAACACCCATGCGGCGCTGGCCTTGCACCTCTGGTTTGCCGAACAAACGAAGATCTGTATCGGCCTCCGATAAGGCTGCTCCGAGTCCACCGAAGCGCACTTGGGTTGAGTTGCCCTCGACCAAAATCACGGCAGAAGCGGCCGGTGCATGTTGGCGAATCAAGGGTATCGGGAGTCCTAAAAATGCTCTGGCGTGCAATTCAAATTCCGACAGATTTTGCGAGATGAGAGTCACCATGCCAGTATCGTGGGGGCGCGGCGAGACTTCGCTAAACCAAACCGAATCGCCCTTGATAAACAGTTCAACGCCAAAGAGCCCCGAGCCCCCAAGTGCATCCGTGACAGTCAAGGCAATGTCCTGAGAGCGCTGTAAGGCGACAGCAGACATCGCCTGCGGTTGCCACGACTCTTGATAATCACCGTTCGCCTGGCGATGCCCAATGGGTGGGCAAAATGAGGTTCCAGCATGATGTCGAACTGTGAGCAAGGTGATCTCGTAGTCGAAGTCAATGAAGCCTTCGATGATGACGCGGCCGGCGCCGGCCCGGCCACCCTCCTGGGCGTATTGCCAAGCCCGCTCAAGATCGTCTGGCGTATTTAACAGACTTTGCCCTTTTCCCGACGAACTCATAATCGGCTTGACGAGACAGGGGTAGCCAATAGACTCGACCGCGCCACAATAATCTTGGTAGCTATCGGCAAACCGGTACTCAGAGGTGGGTAGCTTGAGTGTTTCAGCCACTAAGGCGCGTATACCTTCGCGATTCATGGTGAGCTGAGCCGCCCTTGCCGACGGCACCACCGTGAAACCCTCTTGCTCGAGTGCTACCAGCGTGTCGGTGGCGATCGCTTCGATTTCAGGAACAATGAAGTCGGGTTGTTCGAGGGTAATCACGCGACGTAACTCAGCGGCATCGAGCATAGAAAATACGTGGCTTCGATCTGCCACCTGCATAGCCGGCGCATTGGCGTAGCGGTCGCAGGCGATGACTTCGACGCCCAGCCGTTGCAATGCTATGGCAACCTCTTTGCCAAGCTCTCCAGCCCCGCACAGTAGTACTTTGGTCGCAGTGCTCGAAAAGGGGGTTCCGATCGTTGGCATGGGTTCTCCGGTGTGAGTTGTGGTCCGGTCTCGACTGTAAACAGGATTGGTAGGAAATTCTAGCCTCGGTCACACCTTGGGTATCTGGCCCTAGCTTCTGGCCAGGCTCAAGCAGCGAGAATCGAGCTACAGGCTTTGCACGCTTGGTCAAACATTGGCAGATATTCCTGTGACTCGCCATCGAAGTTGTATGGGAGTTGATTTAGTAGGCGTGCTCGCTTACTGTGCGGGCTGCAAGTGGCCCCTTGGGCCGCTCTCGTATGGATCTGCTCGTCATGTCGATGCCTAGCCCGCTATTACACAACCGCGATTTTGTCTTGTATCTGATACTGCGCGTCTGCTTGAGTCTGGCCGTAACGAGTCTCGCCGTTGCCGTCGGATGGCATATTTATGAGGCTACGGGTAGCGCTCTCAATCTCGCACTGATTGGTCTCACTCAAATTATACCGATTTGGGCTCTGTTTCTGGTGTCAGGCTGGGTGGTCGACCATGCGCCGAGACGCCGTGTTCTGAAGGTCACGATTACCACGCAACTACTGGTTTACTTGCTACTCGCCTATTGGCTGCGCGATGGTGTGAGTGACATTAATGTGATTTACGCTCTGCTGTTACTGAATTCATGCGCGCGCGCTTTTGTGGGCCCAGCGATTCAATCCATGTTGCCAGGTTTGGTACCCAAAGAGCAGCTCTCGCATGCGGTTTCAGTATCAAGCACGGTTTGGACGACCGCCATGACGGCTGGACCTTTCATGGCGGGTTACTTACTCAGTTGGTTCGATATTCAGGTGTATTGGATTATCGCGGGTATTATGGTGTTGGCATTTATCGCTGTCGCGGCCATCAAAGAGCCGAAGACGGTCAAGAGCACTCGACGAGAGTGGCGTGATGTGGTCTTAGGTATCGCCTTTGTTTGGCGTAACCCTTACGTGTTCCCCTCGATGACAGTGGATCTATTTGCCATAATGCTTGGCAGCGTCATGGTGCTATTGCCAATTTTTGCGATGGATATTTTGCAGGTGGGACCAGAGGGTCTCGGGTATTTGCGCGCCATGCCCGCTTTGGGTTCTGTACTGGCAGGGAGTCTCATTGCGCGATTTGGTTATGGCCGGCACGCGGGTCGAGCCCTTTTTGGCGCACTTTTGGTTTTTAGTCTTTCAATCTTGGTATTCGGTTTGTCGGACACCTATTGGTTGAGTCTCGCAGCCTTATTTGTTTACGGCGCGGCGGATATGGTCAGTGTGATTCTTCGCACCAGTATTATTCATCTCGCTACCCCCGACGCTCTTAGGGGCCGAGTTAATGCCGTAAACTCTTTGTTTATTGCCTCATCGAACGAGCTCGGTGATTTGCGTGGCGGTGTCGCGGCTGCATGGCTTGGTGTGGTACCGGCGGTGGTTACGGGTGCTCTGTGCACTGCTGGTGTGGGTGTTTGGGCATGGTGGCGCTCGAAAGAACTGCGCGCCTTGACCACTCCTGAAGAGATGCCAGAAACCGAGGATCCAGGGTGGCGCTGACGCGCTGTCCATGGATCCTGTGTTCGATCTCGCCTACCCCTTAGGCTGACTGATCTATCAGCTGATAATGCTGGATCAAGATTTCCGCCACCTCTGGCCGAGAGAATTCCGGTGGAGGTGCAACACCATTCCCAAGCATCTCGCGCACCTTGGTGCCCGACAGCAAGATAAAGTCTTCAGGCGTGTGGTCGGGGGCTTCGTTCATCATTACTACGCGATCTAACTTCTTAGAGTAGGCCGTGTGATCAGCGTTGAAGATTTCGATTTCCAGCGCGCCCTTGGGGACTTGTGTAAATATGGTTTGCGCGTCGAAGGGGCCGTAGTAGTCCCCGACACCAGCATGATCACGGCCCACGATAAGGTGCGTGGCGCCCATGTTCTGGCGGAAGATGGCGTGCAAGACGGCCTCACGAGGTCCGGCGTAGAGCATGTCAAAGCCGTAGCCAGAGACCATTACCGTATTGGGCGCAAAGTAGACGTCAACCATTTTGCGGATACAGGCGTCGCGAACATCGGCAGGGATGTCGCCGGCTTTTAACTGGCCGAGCAACATGTGGACCACACAGCCATCGGCATCAAGCCTTTCCATGGCCATACGGCAGAGCTCTTCGTGAGCTCGATGCATTGGGTTGCGAGTTTGAAAGGCGACCACTGTTTCCCATCCCCGACGCTGAATGTCTTCACGGATCTGACGCGCGGTTTGGAAAGTATCAGGGAAGTCATCGGCAAAATAACTGTAGCTTAGAACTTGTACTGAACCTGACAACAGCGTGTTACCGAGCCCCAAAAAGGTTGCCACGCCTGGATGATTTGGATCGAGGGTTCCAAAAATTTGCTGAGCCATTGTTTCTAGTTGCGGTACTGTCACGGTTTCCACTGTTTCGACAATCAAGGTCGCCATAATAGGATGGTTCGCCTGATTGGGGTCGCGCAAAGCGACCTCATCGCCGACTTTGATTCCGTCAGCGGCGTGCGTCAAATTCAAAATAGGTATTGGCCAGAACAAGCCCGAGGTGGTGTGCATAGACTCGGCAACACTGAGCGCGTCGTCCAAGTTCATGTAGCCTGAGAGTGGATTGAAGTAGCCGGCACCTAGCATCACGGCATTGGCTGCCGCGGCCGAATTGAGCAGTAAACTCGGCAGAGTTTCAGCGCGCTTGAGCTGGGCTGCGCGCTCTGTTGCATCCTCGATATAGAGACTGTTGAGTTGGGTAGAACCGTGCGGTTTTATCATGATGAGCTGTCTTCCTTAAGGCGTAATCAAGCCGTGTTCAAGCAAGTATTGGATAATTATATCGACCTCTTGGTCGAGCGAAGTGGTATCCGTGTATAGATGAATTTCTGGTGCTTCAGGTGCTTCATAAGCGGAATCGATACCGGTGAAGTGTTTGATTTCGCCAGCACGCGCCTTGGCATACAGTCCTTTTGGATCTCTTTTCTCGGCTTCTTCGAGCGAGCAATCGACAAAAATTTCGATAAAGGGATAGCCGGCATCAGCGTGCAGTTGCCGTACTTGATCGCGATCTTCTCTGAAAGGACTGATGAAGCTCGATAGCGTAATAAGACCTGCATCCACAAACAGTTTTGAAACCTCGCCAATGCGTCGAATATTCTCGGTGCGATCTTGATCGGAGAAGCCTAAATTCTTATTGATACCCATACGGATATTATCGCCATCAAGACGGTAGCTGAGCTTGTTGCGCTTGAACAGCTCGGCCTCTACCGCTACTGCAATAGTGCTTTTACCGCTACCTGAAAGACCCGTAAACCAGAGTGTGGCACCTTTTTGCTGGAGTAAAGTGTGGCGATCCTGTTGCGTTACGGTACCCGCGTGCCAGTGTACGTTGGTCGCTTTTTGTTCGGTCATGATTGAGTATCTCGTGAGTAGCTCGGGAGCACGTACTGTACGCTGACCAATTAAACCATTGAAGCGGTTTTTTTTATTTGTTTAACCAGTTTTTGTGGTTAAATGCCTCGGGTGGCGAGGCTTAAACTATGAAACTGACTTTGCAACACATGCGTGTATTCCTGGCGATTGCTGAGCATGGTAATACCAGTCTAGCTGCGAGCAGCTTGCACTTGTCTCAGTCGGCCGCGAGCGCTTCACTGAACACACTAGAGACCTATTATGGCGTGACATTGTTTGACCGGGTCGGTAAACGACTAGAGTTAAACGCACTGGGTCGAAAACTCAGAGTAGATGCCCTGCGCTTGTTAGACTTGGCCAAGACAATCGATGCCGATCTGAAGGGTTTTAAAGATCAAGGGCATCTCCGCATTGGCGCGAGTTACACCATCGCCAATCATTTGGCAATTAATTGGTATGGCCATTACTTGGATCAGTTTCCCAACGCCAATATTGAGCTGAATTCAGGCAACTCTCCTGAAATTATTGCGCAGCTGCTAAATGCAGAAATAGAAGTGGCAATGGTAGAGGCACCCGGATCTGATCGGCGCGTCGAGTGGCGGGATTGGATTGAGGATCAGCTGGTCGTGTTCTGTAGCCCTGCGCATCCTCTGGCCCCATCGGGTCGGTTAGCGGTATCCCAGATTGATGCGCAGCGCTGGATTCTGAGGGAGCCAGATTCAGGTGCTCGTCAAACCTTCAATAAGGCGCTCGATGGCGTGGGCTCACAGCGGCCGGTTTATCTCGAGTTCCGCCACAACGAGCAGATCAAGAAAGCCGTCGAATCTGGTCTTGGGATTGGTTGCTTGTCAGAGAAAGTTTTGCAGAGTCATTTTGATTCTGGCGCTCTGGTAGCGCTCGCGACGCCATTTGATACGCAGCTATCGCGGCGCTTTTATATCGCGACTTTAAGGCAGCGAGAATTGTCAGTCGGTGCTCAGGTGTGGCTGAATCTCTGTGAACAACTAACGCATGAACCCCCTTCTCTTTGAAGCCCATCTTTGGCGCTCATCACAATCTGAGGATGCTGGCACGGGTCGTCACAGGGTGAAGGTTCTCAAACGGGTTGTATCGAGGCACCAGCAGTAACACAATAACATCACTGATATTGCACGGTTGGTAGGAGTAGATGACCAAATTTTTGACCTCTCGATGGCTGCGCTGGACGCGTGACATCATTGTCGTGCTCGCCGCAGTGTGGGCAGTGAATGCTTGGCACACTCGAGATATGTTGAGTGGCAGTGAGGCAGAGCCTGGCTTTGCAGTCGTTAGCCTATCGTCCGAGGTGGTCACCATTCAGCCCGATGCGAACCGTCCGACCTTGCTCTATTTTTTCGCGCCATGGTGCGGAGTGTGCCGCGCGAGTATCGGGAATTTGGACTACATTGACTCTGATAAAGTGCAAGTGGCGGTCATTGCTCTGGATTACGCGAATCAAACCGAGGTGGAACAGTTCGTTGCCGAAGTCGGTTTAAAAGCGCCGGTTTATTTAGGCTCTAATCAGGTTAAAGAGCGATTTAAAGTCAGAGCTTATCCCAGCTATTACGTATTAGATGAGTCATTTAACGTCACCGGTCGAACCGTTGGCTATAGCACGGCTGCTGGTTTGTTACTCCGTACGCTCTGATACCGGTAGTCGACCACGGCAGTTATTAACCACCGTGATCTTGGGTATCCTGGCAAGAGGGGCGCAACGTGGGCGTGGCCTAATTGAGTCGGCTGGCTTAGTCGCTGGGGTCCGCCCGATACCAGATAGGCGAGGACCAAGCCCGCTCCTGAATCGTTTTGGCTAAGTCTGATCTGGGCGCTACGCCGTTTCTTATCGCATCCCAAGTTGACCAGCGACAGGTTGGATTCTCTAGAACGCGAACATAATAAAATGCTTCTTGCTCTGCCTTGAAGTCTGGATCCTGCCACACGGCCTTGAGCTCACTGGCTCCAGTGTTGGCGGATATGGAGCAGTCGGATAAGTCTACGGTGGCCCCATTGTCAGGACACCGGTGCGTCGTTGGATCTACGGTAAGCCCGTCGCTACATGCGACATCGTAAACCTGCTCTTGCGGCTCACCGTCAGCGATATAACCTTTGATGACCTGCAATCGCTGTAGTGGCGCTGCGAGCGTATCTTGCACCGCCCACACGATAAACTGAGGGCTATTGCCGGTGGCGGAGGCCTCGAGATCAGAACCCATGGTGACGCCGCGCTCATAGGCAGTTTCAACCATAGTGGGTGAATTGATTAGCGAAGCATCAACGTCATAGCCCGCGAAAAAACGGACCTTCATTCTAGGGCCAGATGTGGCGAAAGTTTCTTTGCGCCGAAAAGCGTCGTAAATTGCTTCTCTGGTATTTTCTTCCGCCCATACACCCGCGATGCCGCTGGCACTCCAAGTTTCGAATGATGAGCTGTGGATATAATCTTTGCCATCGACTTCCGTGAGTCGATCAGGATCTAGCCAGCGCAATAAAGTACCGTTCACGAATGAGGCTGGAATGGAGCCCCGATTTTCGGGCGTCCCGTCGAGTAGTCCCGCCTTCGAAAAGAAAGTCGATTCATCGTCTGAGTTGGCCGCAACATGTGTATCGCTCGCGCCGGCTAGGCCAAACTTGTAGGGATTGGCCCCCTGCGTTTCTTGCATCTTTAAACCACGGAGATAGGCGTCTCGAACATAACTACCGGGTTCTACGCTGGGTAAAGTGGTGGCAACCCGAAAGGGCATAATTTCGAAATTCGCCCACTCATCATTTTTTGATAATACTGGATGAGTATCAGAGGTCCCTTTAACTTGCGTCACTTCGACGATCGGTTCGTTGCGCATTCGCTGGCTCGCGTATTCCTCGTCCATAGGGTCTCCAGCCCAATCCGTTAGCATGAACATTTGGCCGTTGGAGCCATTGGAATTATGGGGAATGGCTAGGCTTTCGATACCTTGATCGCGGAGATTGTCCATCCAATCCCAAAGCCCTTCAGGGTTTTGGGAGTGAAAGCGAGAGAAGGGAACCGCGGGTAGACGATCGGTATCTTTAAAAATGACATTGCGATGCAAGTTGCCACGGTCGTCGGTTGAGGACGTGTACTCATAGGCCGCGAAAGTCGTAAATCTGCCAGGCAAATAGTGTTGGTCGGCCGCTTCTATCGCGTCTCGCCAGGCCGACTTAGTAATGGTTTCTGTCACTTCTGTATCGACGCGACCCGTAACGATATCGGCCAGTAAGGTCGGTATAAACGTTGCGAAAACTTGGCTCCGAGAGATCACACTCAGCTGACTAAAATTATCTGGCGCGTTGATGTTATGCAGGGGTTTGGCGACCGCGTAGTTTGAGAACACCGTTGAGGTATCTGCACCTGCTTGAACGACACCCATGAACATCGCGTGATCGGTGACCGCATAAAAGTCGAGCGGCTGTTGCAGCTGTACTTCATAGCCTGCGGGATGCTGCAAGGGCTGGCCCTTGGCGAAGTGATAGGCATCATAGGGTGTCGCAATCGTCCCGAAGGCGTATGCGTCGAAGCTATAGCCCGTGTGCACGTGCAGGTCGCCAAAATAGGCATTGCGATCCTTGTTGGGTTGCGGCTTGAGCGTCAGAATTTCTGGATTGATCGGCAGCAATTGATTGGGAATCGATCCGTCAGCACGCGATAAAGGACTATCGCTGTTCAAGTCGGGTGTGCCCTGACTACAGCCCCACAAAAGACCACTGAGAGCGATGAGAGTAAGTGTTCGACGAGGTGACAGGATCATAGTTTTTCTCTTACGTGATGGCGGTGCTTGAAGGGCGTCCCGCTCGTTATGGTTGGTCGTTATTGCTGGCCGTTGGGCGGCTCATGTTGGTGTTGATAGTCGCGCAAACAGAACATGAATTTTAGGATAAGTGATCTCGGCGCAGATGGCTAGGCGCCGCACTCGCTTTGGGGAGTCTCTGTTACACGCGCTCAACGAGCATTGCGGTGCCCGTACCGGCAGCACCGCTGGTAGCCACAATACCCGTCTTGAGATTTCGTCGCTCGAGTTCGTCTAACAGAGTTCCTAGCATCATGGCGCCAGTCGCGCCCATGGGGTGACCCAGTGCGATACAGCCACCATTCACGTTGTAATCAGATCGTGTCAGTCCGAGGCGCTGCTCCAATTTGAGACTGGTGGCAGCGAAGGCTTCGTGAATCTCAAATAGATCGATCTGATGAGGTTTCAAATTCAGTTTGCGAAGCAGTTCTGCGACCGCTTTGACGCAGCCACCAACAACTTCTAGCGGATCATCACAGGTAGTATGCACGTGCACGATGCGGGCGCGCGGCGCAACTCCCAACTGTTTTGCTGCTGCTTCACTACCAATCAGAACGACCGCGCCGCCGTCACACATGGCCGGTGAGTTACCTGCGGTGTGCATATGTCGAATCGTTTTATACTCGGGGTACTCGGCCAGCTGCAGGCCATCTGAACCGGCTGCGCCGAGTTGCTCGAAGGCCGGTGGAAGTGCACCCAGTGATTCGAGTGTGGTGCTGCCTCGCACGCACTCATCGTGCTGAATGGTCTGCTGGGTGTGATGATTCCAAATCGGGACGAGCGAGGTGTAATAGCCTGCGGCTTGCGCCGCGGAGGCTCGCTGCTGACTCAGCAGAGCTATCTCATCGACGTCTTCGCGTCGACAGTGAAATCGAGTAGCAATAAAATCTGCGCCTACGCCCATCAGCAAAAAGCGATGTTTGAGGGCGAAGCTCTGATCATGAAAAGCGGTTGCTTTATCGGAGAGCATAGGAACGCGCGACATCATTTCGATGCCCCCGCCCATGGTAAGGTCTGCTTGGCCGGTCATGATTTTCATTGCGGCAATGTTGCAGGCGTCTAAGCCTGAAGAGCAAAAACGATTCACGGTAATGCCTGGGATATGATCCGGCCAGCCGGCTACCATAAGACTCGTTTTGGCAATGTTGGCTGCTTGATCGACTGCTTGAGTAACACAACCCAGGGTGAGGTCTTCAATGCGATCAGGATCTAATCCGGTTCGCTCTCTCAGTGTCTCGAACAATGACGCCATGACCTCCATCGGCATCAGTGCTGCTAGCCCACCCTCGGGTTTGGCCTTTGTGCGTGCTGAGCGGATGGCATCATAAACGAAGGCGTGATTCACGAATCGCGCCCGACAATGAAGGAAGCGCAGGTCGTGGTGCTACCTCCTAAGTTAAAGGTCGCCATGTTACGGGCATTGGCGATCTGTTGAGCCCCTGCTCGATCTGTGACTTGTTTGGCGCAGTCCAGTAACATTCGAACGCCAGTCGCACCGACTGGGTGCCCCAATCCAATCAGACCGCCGCTGGCGTTGATTGGGAAGTCACCATCTTTGGTGATTCGGCCTTCTTCTACTGCTTGATAGCTTTGGCCTGGCGCAGTGAGTCCAATATGGTCGATCGCCATGTATTCGGTGATCGTGAAGCAATCGTGGGTTTCCAAGCCATCGAGATCAGTGATTTTCTTCAACCCCGCACGTTTCAATACGTCTTGTGCCAGTGCTGCTACGTGCGGAAAAATGTATTCGCTGTTCCTGCTGGCAAAGAGTTTTGAAGCCAGACTGATGGGGGCTGATGTGTGTCCCCAGCCTTTGATTCTTGGAAGATCTTTTAAAGCCCGCCCGGTTCGCTCAGCGTAGGCTCTAGCCGCAGTTTCACTGGCTAAGATCACACAAGCGGCGCCATCGGTAATTTGTCCGCAGTCTAGTTTTCGGACTAAGCCCTCGATCACGGGATTCAAAGTATCATCGTCTGCAAAGGCATCATCGGCGATGATCCAGTCGCGTGTCTGTGCCTTCATATTCGCGCGTGCGTTGGTAAAATTAATCTTGCCAATCGTTTTAAGGTGATCAGTATTGATGCCGTAGCGCTTTTGGTACTCTTGCGTCAGCAGGTCGAATTGGTGCGGCCATGGATAGTCGCAAGCAGAGGCCTCATGGCCTTTCCAGGTTGCTGCGCCAAGATACTCGGCGCCCGTTTTTCCATCGACATTGCGCATTTGCTCGATGCCGAGCACGGCGGCTAGGTGATAATGTCCGGCTTCGATATCCCGCATGGCTGCGAGCAGGGCGATTGAACCCGAAGCGCACGCGGCCTCGTGTCTGCTGGTCGGGATGCCGATCATTTCAGGATACACCTCTGCGAAAAATCCGCCCAACAGGCCTTGCCCATTGAATAAGTCACCGACAAAGTTGCCAACATGCGCTACGTCGATGTCTGCCGGTGCAATATTGGCTTGCGACACCGCCGCCTCGAAGACCTCTTTGAAGACATCAAAGACTTCTAAGCCTTCACGAGCCCAATTGCGGGCAAAATCGGTTTGTTCGCCACCGAGGATGTAAATGTTGGATGTGTTCATAGTGATTGTCCCTGCCAGTGGTTTACTGAGGCCTGATACTCTTGGTGCAGTGCAGCTACGACCTGCTCGATAGATTCTTCTTTGGTAATATGTCCTACCCCTTGTCCTGCTGACCAAATGTCGCGCCAGCGTTTTGCGTCGATGCTAGCTTGGGCAAAATTGATATCGGCAGCGGGTGGCATATTATCGGGGTCAAATCCCGCTTGTTGCAGGCTGGCCCGCAGCCAATTCGCTTTGACTCCGGTCACTGCATCAGAGGTAACAATGTCGCTTAAGTTAGAGGCAACGACCATTTGTTTATAGGGATCGGCCGCCATACTTTCTTGTGTCGCAATGAACCGCGTGCCCATATAAACATAGTCAGCGCCCATGACTTGTGCCGCGTGGATCGCTTCGCCACTGCTAATTGCGCCCGACAGAATAAGATCACCACTGAAGAATGAGCGCACTTCTTTGATGAAGGCGAAGGGTGATAAAAAGCCCGTATGACCGCCTGCGCCCGCACAGACCAGCGCTAAGCCATCAACGCCAGCGGCAGCGGCTTTCTTAGCAAAATCGAGAGTAATGACATCGGCATACACTTTGCCACCATAGCTGTGCACTGCCTCGATGGCGTCTTTTGGACTGCCCAAGGCAGTGATCACGATGGGTGCCCGGTAACGTACAGCAAGTTCCAGATCGCTTTCACGGCGGGGGTAGGAAGGGTGCATAATCAGATTAATCGCCCAAGACTGGCGGTGCTTCGGAGTATCCAGCGCAGTAGTAATTGTGATTAGCCATTGCTCTAACTCATCAGCGGTGCGAGTATTTGGTGTTGGGAAAGATCCGATGATACCGGCCTGAGCGCTGGCGATGACCATTTCGGGTCCGGAGAGCAGGAACATTGGCGCCTGAATGATGGGAAGTACGGGGTGTGTCATAAAACGGCGCGCTCTAATGAAAGGTTTCATAGTAAGACTGATATGGGAATAATTCAATAATGCAAGCACCCGAAGTCAAGGTGTCTGACGCAGAGGCCACTCCCAGTATTGAAACGAGAGCCAGTTCAATCAATCGAGCGCTCGATCAAATCGGTGACATGTGGACCATACTGATCTTGCAAGAGATTTTTTGGGGCATCAACACCTTCGGAGACATGCTCGCGGCGACTGGCGCGTCGCGCGGTATCTTATCGAACCGACTCGAGTGGCTGCAGCAGATTGAGTGTTTGAAAAAAGCGCCCAGCCCCGATGCGCGAGTCCCCGTTTATCGACTCACGAAAAAATCAATGGAGCTTTACGACAACGCGCTGATGGCGATTGTTTGGGAGCGCCAGTATTACTCGCATCCACAACTCGATAGCATTGAACTTACTCACTCGGTTTGTGGGCACTCGTTCTGGCCAGAGATGGTTTGTGCACACTGTGAAGGGCGGGTAGCTTGGACCGACGTCAGTTACGCGCCCGGGCCAGGAGCAGGGCGCGATCTCCGCGGCATCAAGACCCGTCGCAGGGCGAGTAAGACGATCGCCGACCAATCTGGTGGTAAAGCGCTGTATCGAAATTTAACTGAGCTACTTGGTGATCGCTGGACCTCTAATATTATTGCGCTCGCTTATCACGGGTTGCACCGTTTTGAGGAATTCAATCAAGAGCTACCGGTCGCGACCAACATCCTGTCGGATCGTTTAAAGCGCTTAGTGGATCATGGCTTGCTCTATAAGAAACCGTATCGCCCGTCGGTGTTGCGCTACGAGTATCATCTGACGGCAAAAGGCGCCGACTTATTCCCTTATTTTATGACGCTCCTGCGCTGGGGTGATCGCTGGTGCAACGATGGCACTGGTCCGCCCATTGAAGTCATTCACACACCCTGTGGTAAACCACTGCAAGCTGAGGTGCGATGTGATCATTGCAGTGGACGTTTACAGGCGCGGGAGGTTGATTTCGAGCATCTCGCCTAACGCGCTCTTTGATGCTGGTTAGATGCTTGTATAAGTGAACTGTTATACGGTATTGTGGTCATTCAGTAGAACCGTTTTAAGAGGTAGAGCATGGCATCTCATCAAGATGAAGCGCCCTTTGGATTCGATCATGGACCCTATTTGACGGGCGCCTATGCCCCCGTTTTCGACGAGCAGGTATTGCAGGATCTCCCCATCGAGGGTCGTTTACCGACTGACCTCACGGGCGTCTATTTGCGCAATGGCCCTGATCAGCGCTTTGAGCCAAAATCAATGCATCATCCCTTCGACGGTGATGGGATGCTCTTTAACGCGCACTTCCAAGAGGGCAAGGTCACTATTCGTAATAAATGGGTGCGAACCAGTGGTTGGCTGAAAGAGTCCGAAACCGACCAATCTGAGTATTGGGGCATTATGTCGTCGTACAAGGAGTCGCCCGAGTGTCCAATGAAAGACACGGCCAACACCGATGTGATTGGGCATGCAGGGGTAGCGGTTGCCAGCTGGTACCTAGCGGGAGAACCCTATCTGCTGGACCCTATTACGCTTGATACACTCGGACCGGCACCTTATACCGCGGCGCCCGGATACGGTTTCTCGGCTCACCCTAAAGTCGATGATGTCACCGGCGAATTGATGTTTTTCGATTACTTTCATCAAGCGCCACACATGAGTTATGGCGTCGTAGGCGCAGATCGAAAGTTGAAGCATCATGTCGAGATTGAGTTGCCAGGAAGTCGGTTACCTCATGATATGGCGATTACAGAGCATTACTCGATCTTGCATGATTTGCCCGTGTGGCACTGTGAAGAAGCGTACGCCGCAGGCCGTCATAAGATTGTATTTGATGCAAACACCCCAGCTCGGTTTGGCGTCATACCCAGATTTGGCGCTGGCGATACGATCCGCTGGTTCGAATTCTCTTCCTGTTTTTTATATCACTCGGTCAACGCGTGGGAAGAGGGCAACGAGGTCGTGATGGTTGCTTGTCGCTTTATGCCGGCTCTCGATGCTAATGGCGAGATTGACGAAGCGCGCACTGCAAAGAATATCGCCGAGCTCAAGATGAATGCGCGACTCTGGGAGTACCGCATGAATATCGTGACAGGCGAGGCAGCTGAGCGTTGCTTGAATCCGGATCTGAATGTTGAATTCCCATCTTTTGATAGCGGGAAGACGGGTCGTTTTACTCAGTGGGCTTATCTGGTCGACCACAATCCCGAAACCCTTCATTGGACCGGTATCAGAAAACTCAATACTGTTACCGGCGAGTGCGTAGGTGCTTGGAGCGATGACTCAGAGAATGCTTGGTACAGTGAGCCCTGGTTCGCAGCTGCTGATAACCAGCGTTGTGAAGACCATGGTTATGTGATCACTTTCGTTTGGAATAATCGGACCAAAGAGCAGCAGTTGCAGGTCTTTGATGCGCAAGATATCAGCCGAGGCCCGATTGCGCGTGTTCACATGCCTCTGCGTGTGCCCCAAGGTTTTCATGCCTGCTGGATGTCGGCTTCGCAGTTGGCTGCTGCCTAGCACCGAGTAACTCTGCCACTCCTTGATTCGCAGTGCGTCCGCTCGCGTGACGCGCTGGCGGAAAACTGCCCCGAGTAGTGGGCTTCAAGCGCTACAGCGGCAACTCTGTTTTATAGCGAACCTGCTTCAAAGCGATACTCGAGCGAATATGCTCTATTTCTGGCATCGGCGAGAGATCATCAATGATGAATCGCTCCAATGAGGCGACATCTGGCATCACCACACGAATGAGGTAGTCCTCTGTACCTGTCATTAGGTAGCATTCCATAACTTGGGCGTGTTGGTTAATCCGCGACTCGAAGTCGATCAATTGCGACCGCGTTTGAGTCTTGAGCGTGATGAAGATGAAGACGTTCAGTGTTAAGCCGGCTAAAGCGGGATCTAACAGCGCCACGTAGCGTTTCAAGATCCCCTGTGATTCAAGGCGCTTCACTCGTGCTAGACACGGTGATGGTGAGAGATTGATCTGTTTTGCAAGCCGAGTATTAGAGATTTTTGCATTACGCTGTAACTCACGCAGAATCTTGAGGTCAAGACTGTCGATTTCCATTTGTGCTTTAGAACCTGTATTTTTCAGCATAAAATTTTGTAAACACTAGATCTTATCTTAGAATTAGGCAAGATATTTTGTTGAGCAAAGAATATAGTGAGCCATTAACAGGAGCCTCACTATGTCGAATCACAATCAATCGTCAATGGCGTCGTCGGAAGACGCGATCGAACTTGCGGAGTGGTCGGATGCGCTGCGAGGCGTAGTTGAGCATGCTGGCCCAGAGCGTGCCCGCCAGCTACTAGATCTGTTAGCCAATATTGCGCGTGATCCCGCTATTGGCTGGCAGCCGGTGCATGGCACTCCCTACATCAATACCGTGACCTTGGAATCGCAACCGCCGTTCCCTGGTGACTTGGCACTAGAGGAAGAGCTCGTCTCTATCATGCGATGGAATGCGTTGGCCATGGTGGCACGCGCTAATGCAGCTTACGGCGAACTCGGCGGTCATATTGCGAGCTATGCGAGTGCCGCTGACTTGTTCGAAGTTGGGTTCAATCACTTTTTTAAGGCAGCGACAGATTCGACTGCTGGCGATGTTATTTTTTATCAGCCACATTCGGCGCCCGGTATCTACGCACGTGCGTTCCTAGAGGGTCGTTTGAGCGAGACTGATTTACGACACTATCGCCAGGAAGTCACCGCTGCCCGAGTGGGTGCTCAGGGTTTGTGCAGTTATCCTCACCCATGGCTGATGCCCGATTTTTGGCAGTTCCCCACAGGGTCAATGGGTATTGGACCTATCAGCTCTATTTATCAAGCGCGCTTCATGCGTTACCTCGATCACCGTGGTATCTCGGACACCGCTGAGCGTCGTGTCTGGGGGGTGTTTGGGGATGGTGAAATGGATGAGCCCGAGAGTATGTCGGCACTTACCATGGCGGCAAGAGAGGGGCTCGATAATCTCACTTGGGTGGTGAATTGTAATTTACAGCGTCTGGATGGTCCCGTCCGTGGTAACAGCCGCATTATTGACGAGTTAGAGGCACTCTTTAGTGGCGCAGGGTGGAATGTCATTAAGTTGGTTTGGGGCTCTGACTGGGACGGTTTATTCGCGCGCGATCGCAAAGGCGCGCTGGTTCAAGCTTTTGCCAACACGGTGGATGGTCAGCTGCAAACCTTTGCAGCAAAAGATGGCCGTTACAACCGCGATACATTCTTTGGCCAGAATCCTGATTTGCAGGCTTTGGTCGCTGGGTTAACCGACCAGCAGATTGATCAGTTAAAACGGGGCGGACACGACTTGGTCAAAATTTATGCGGCCTATGATGCTGCGGTAAAACACCAGGGGCGGCCGACCGTGATTTTGGCGCAGACCAAAAAAGGCTTTGGCATGGGCGAGGCCGGGCAGGGCAAGATGACGACCCACCAGCAGAAGAAATTGGATCGCGACGCTCTGCTCGATTTCAGAGATCGATTTCACTTGCCGCTCACCGATGAGCAGGCGGAAACACTGAGTTTCTATAAGCCAGAGCCCGACAGCCCCGTCATGCAGTATCTGCACTCGCATCGACAGAACTTGGGTGGTTGCATCCCTCAGCGTCGAACAACGGCGCAGCAGCTATCAGTACCGGATATTCAGAATTATGGTGCTTTTGCACTTCGAGCCGATGGCAAAGAGATGTCAACGACCATGGCTTTTGTGAGGCTCATGACGGCGCTGTTAAAGGATCCGGGTATTGGAGAGCGGGTCGTACCCATTGTTGCTGATGAAGCCCGTACCTTTGGTATGGCGAATCTATTTAAGCAGGTGGGCATTTACTCAAGTGTCGGTCAGCGTTACGAGCCCGAGGACATTGGCTCTATTTTGAGCTACCGCGAGGCACGCGATGGTCAAATACTAGAGGAGGGTATCAGCGAGGCGGGTGCCATAAGCTCGTGGACGGCCGCAGCGACCTCATACTCCGCCCACGGCGTGGCGATGTTGCCCTTTTATATTTACTACTCCATGTTTGGTTTTCAGCGAATTGGGGACTTAATTTGGGCCGCGGCCGATCAGCGTGCCAGAGGCTTCTTGATGGGTGCGACCTCGGGCAGAACAACGTTGGGCGGAGAAGGGTTGCAGCATCAGGATGGGCATAGTCATCTGCTAGCGGCCACCGTGCCGAATTGCAGAGCTTATGATCCTGCTTACGCCGGAGAACTCGCTGTAATCATAGACTATGGCATGAAACGTATGTTGTCTGAGCAGTGTGATGAGTTCTTCTATATCACGGTTATGAACGAAAACTATCCGCAGCTAAGTTTACCTGAAGGGGTTGAACAACAGGTGATAGAGGGACTTTATCGAGTTGAGCGTAAGAGTCCAAAAAAACCGCTCGCCACCCTGAATCTCATGGGTTCGGGCAGCTTACTGCCAGAAGTCCGCGAAGCAGCTGAGTTGCTCAGCCGCGACTGGAATATCGGGGTCGATGTCTGGAGCGTCACGAGTTTTAGTGAGCTTGAACGCAATGCTCGAGAATGCGAGCGCTGGAATAGATTACATCCGCTGGAACCCCCGCGAGAGTCCGTTCTGGACAGGGCGTTTGATACCGATGCACCGGTGGTGGCCGTGAGTGATTACGTGAGAGCTCTGCCACAACTGATCGCGCCTTACTTAGACGCCCCTTACAGCGTTCTGGGTACTGATGGGTTTGGTCGCAGTGACACGCGTGAGCAGCTTAGAGATTTTTTCGAGATCAGTCGTCAGCACATTGTGGTAGCGGCGCTCTCAGCCCTTGTGAAGCAGCATAAAATTCCCCCTGAGCTGCAACACGAGGCGATTCAGCGGTATCAATTACGACCTGACCAGTCGCCATCGTGGCTCATTTGATGGATTTGAGCCTTGAGCTAGGCGGCGTCGCGCTGGATTCTCTGAAGCTCCAAAGACTGGTTACAGCAGGAGGGTGAAGCCTTTTGGGTGGCCTTGGCACTCATTTCTCAGTCTGTGTTGGCTGGTCATTATCGCCTCATTTGGGTATAGTTGCGTCCTTTTTTGTGACGTTATTCCTTAATCGCGAGTCCTCCTATGGCAGCTACATATCCTGTTAAAGTGACTGATGTCACGCACTGGAACGACAAATTATTCAGCTTCAAGACCGAGCGTGCTCGCGAGTTTCGCTTCGAGACTGGACAATTCACGATGATCGGTTTAACCGTCGACGGTAAGCCATTACTGCGCGCTTATTCCATTGCTAGCGCGAGCTACGATGATCATCTTGAGTTCTTGAGTATCAAAGTGCCTGACGGTCCTCTCACCTCTCGTCTTTGCAATATTCAGGTCGGTGACGAGATTCTGCTGGGTAAGAAGCCTGTTGGCTCACTCCTGTTGGCAGATTTGCATCCCGGAAGGAATCTCTATTTATTCTCGACCGGTACCGGGCTGGCGCCGTTTATGGCAATTATTCGAGACCCCGCAGTGTATGAGCGATACGAGAATGTCGTAGTACTTCACGGCGTTCGCAACGTATCTGACCTTGCCTATCGTGATTATATTACCAATGACTTAATGAACGATGAGTTTCTCGGCGAGTACACCAGTCGACAGCTCAAGTATTACCCGGCAGTCACGCGCGAGCCCTTCGAAACACAGGGTCGAATCACCGACTTGACGCGAGATGGATCTGTGGCTGCCAAGCTTGGCCTGCCGATGCTGGATCCTGAGCACGACCGAGCGATGATCTGTGGCAGCATGGAAATGCTGAAGGATACCTCAGCACTGCTCGATGAACTGGGATTTCAAATTTCGCCTAATCAGGGTACCGCGGGTGATTACGTCATTGAGCGCGCGTTCGTCGGCTAAAGCCCTTCCGTTAGCATGACTGGGCGAGTTGGTGTTTTAAGTCGATCCCGCTGAGGGCGGGGGGGTGGTTACGTTATTGAGAGTGGTTTAAAGTCGTTTCGGTTCAAGATTCAAAGAAGAATCCTAAGACACTTACTTTTATCTTAGCCTCTGCGTCTTTTGTTGTGCTCTGTGCTCTGTGCTTTGTGCTCTGCGGCGCCCGCTGAGATAGTCCGCAGGCCGCACACTGTTAATGAAAGATAAAAAAAGGGTAGAGCAAGCTCTACCCTTTTTGTTCTTCCGATGATTAGAACGTGTAATCGAGCTTGATTGCGATGTTGCGTGGTCTTGCATAAATCGCATCATAGGCAATGCCGTCAAGTGCTCCGCCCGACGCCAGTCGTACGAAAGTTCGAGCAAGCGGAATGGTGCCGCCAATCACTTTAATCCGTT
>OBNU01000029.1_pt1 | contig 24346 bp, 19 predicted proteins | sample 1494211 | NCBI WGS metagenome assembly OBNU01 (sample SAMEA3275559, study PRJEB22092) | marine metagenome | biome: ENVO:01000252 "freshwater lake biome"; feature: ENVO:00002042 "surface water"; material: ENVO:00000021 "freshwater lake" | collected 2014-06-21T10:00:00+00 | depth 2 m | reverse complement strand
AAAGCGAGGGGTTCTAGATCGGTGGCAATCAAGATCGCTAAGTTGAGGTAATCGGCTTGTTGAGGCCCAATAGCAGCGCTGTGATAAACCGCTGATGTAGCGAGCAGGCTGATACGTGGTTGTGCTTGAAGTGCACTCAAGCCGCGCGACAAGTACTCGAGAGCAGGCTCTATATTGCTCCCCAACCCAAGATAGACGGTGATCATTTTCGGGCCGATCGTCGCCGGGGTCTGCGAGTTTTGGGGGCTTCGGGTGGGCTCGCTTGATGTCTTAGTGCATCAAGTTCCGGATGTTGCTCTTGAAATCGAGTCCACCAGTCGGCGAGCTCTTGGACGGGTTCTCCGGATTGCGCTCGCAGTAGCAGAAAATCATAGGCCGCTCTGAATCGTTTGTGGGTGGCAAATTCCAGTGGTTTGCGCTTGCTGCGGCGCTCAAAGCGGGTTTGAAGATCCCATATCTCGCGCATGATCAGGCTGAACCGTTTAGGAATAGCAACTCGCAAAATGGCGCTCAGGATCACCGCTTGCCCCGCATCTGCGATGGCTGGAATTGGCGGTTCACCCAGCCCAATCCAGTATGATGCTTTCTGGTCCACAGCGGGCCAGAGAATGGCCGCGAGTAGAAAGGCGGGAGTAACTGGTTGTTCTGAAGCGATACGTTTGTCGGTGTTCGCGAGCGCGGTATCTAACAAGCACTCATAGCTGGGCAGTGCTTGGGCGTATTGTGCATTGTCGGGGAACAGCTCTTCCCACAGAGGTGTGGCTTGAAGTTCTTTGGCCAGAGCTCTCGCATGACCCGACATAAACCCCTTTAAGAACTCATCGAATAATCGTGCGGCCGGAATTTGCGCCAATAAGTGTGAGCACGTAGCAATCGCAGCGTCAGTCTCGGCGTCGATATTGAACTGGAGTTTTGCTTTGAAGCGCATCACGCGAAGCATTCGGACAGGATCTTCGCGATACCGTGTCTCGGGGTCTCCGATAATGCGTAATTGTTTTGAGGCGATATCCTCTAAACCCCCGGTGTAATCGATCACGGTATCGGCAACGGGGTCGTAGTAGAGAGCATTGACGGTAAGATCTCTTCGGATAGCGTCTTGCTCGAGAGTTCCGAAGACATTATCACGCAAAAGTACACCAGATTGCCCTTGCTGTGAGGATTGCCGATTCCCCGGTAAGACGTCGTCGTGATGGCCACGGAAGGTGGTCACTTCAATCATCTCGCGTCCCATTCTGACGTGGACGATTTGGAATCGCCGGCCAATGATCCGGGATCCTCTGAACAAGCGGTGAACTTGCTCAGGTGTCGCACTGGTGGCGACGTCAAAATCTTTTGGGGTTTGATTCAGCAGCAGATCGCGGACGGCGCCGCCGACAACATAGGCTTCATAGCCTGCGTCAGAGAGTCGAAGGGCGACACTTACGGCAGCGTCATCGAGTCTGTCAAGTCTGAAGGTGCGGTCTACGATGGTCGGCGTCATTAGGGTGTGACGCTTTTAATGGGGGCAAATAGCGAAAAAACACAAGGGGAAGCAAGCTTCCCCATCCAGGTCCACAGTTTCGCTATTATTATTATTAGGGCTTCGTTTATTATTCTTCTTAAGCCACTGTAAATGTTGCAGACCTTATGCCAGATCAGATAAAAACAATAAAAATCAATCACTTGATGTTTTCTCGCTCGAATTTCTAGTGTGTTAGTTGACAGTTTTGTTACCGAATCACTCGTTTCGCAACATTTTAAGGTGTTATAGGGTAACGTTACTCTTTCTGACCCGACGCGCGTTTGTCTCCATTTGCCTTTTGGCGAGGAAGGCCAAAGCGTTGTCGCCGCTCCCATAAACATTTTCGACTCACACCAAGCTTTTGGGCTAACTCGGTTTCACTCATGGTGTCTTGGTGCTCTAACACGAAACGCTGAAAGTAGTCTTCTAACGATAAATCTTCAGGTGGATCTTGAGCAATTTGGCGAATTGGGATGCTGGCCTGGCCACTTCTTAAGCGGTTGATATTCACCAACTCTAAGTCAATACCTAGCAGCTCGTTATCGATCTCATCTGTCTCTGACAAGATGGTGGCTCGCTCAATGGCATGCTCGAGCTCTCTGACATTGCCGGGCCACTGATAAGTTGTGACAGCTTGAATCGCTTTAGGTGACAGCGTTTTTGGGCTCGTCCCCAGCTTCTGACTAAACTGTTCAAGCATGTGCTCGGCCAACTGGAGAATATCTTTACCGCGATCCCGCAAGGGTGGCAGGGATACCCGCAGGACGTTGATGCGATAAAACAGATCTTGTCTGAACTTACCTTCCCGGGCCAATCGTTCCAGATTGCGGTGGGTCGCACAAATTAAACGGACATCCACTTTCCTCGATTGCACGGCACCGATCCGGCGAATTTCGCCTTCTTGGATGAAGCGGAGCAATCGAGCTTGTGCTTCTACGGGTAGTTCGCCGATCTCGTCGAGAAATAGGGTGCCACCATCGGCAGCCTCGATAAGACCGACTCGGTTGGCATTGGCACCAGTGAAAGCACCTTTATCGTAGCCAAATAGTTCTGATTCAATGAGCGTTTCAGGGATCGCGGCGCAGTTCACAGAAATGAGCGGCTGGTTTGCTCTGAGACTTTGATCATGCAAACTTTTGGCGACCATCTCCTTGCCGGTCCCGGTCTCGCCGAGAATGAGGACGGTTGACGGGGTGGGCGCCATTTTTGCAATGTCGTCTCGCAAAGCCTGCATCGCCGGACAATTGCCGATGAAGCGCGATGGTGCCGATTCTTTCGGTCTGTTTTTGTTGTCGAGTTGTGCGGTCTTGGCTTTGACTTCCGCGTGCTCTTTCAGAATCCGCTCAACCGCCAGCAGCATGTCAGCGTGATCGAAGGGTTTGGCGATATAATCTACGGCACCCATCCGCATCGAGTCGACTGCAGATTTTAGGCTGGCATAACTCGTCATGATGAGCACGGGCACATCGCCTGCTTTGCGAATCAAGGCTGTACCAGCTTCGCCGGGTAAACGAAGGTCGCTGATGATTAAATCGAAACCATGGAGGTCGAACGTGGCTTCGGCCTCCTGCACAGAGCTGGCCTCACTGACGTCGTAATCGTTGCGTTCAAGCAGTCGTTTTAATGCTGAGCGAATTACCGATTCATCTTCGACAATCAGTAGTTTTCTCATAGAACTTGCCTCGATGTTGAATGATATCGCAGGGTTTATGCTGCGATCTGAACAACTGGTCAAACATTATAACGCCCTTCGGGCAAAGTGAGTAGGAAACGTGTGCCGTGATCAAGTGCCGCAGAGCAGGGTGACTCAACCTGAATCCCACCGTTCAGATCTTCCATCATGGTGAATACAAGTGCAAGTCCCAGTCCGGTGCCGGCACCCGGGTCCTTGGTGGTGAAGAAGGGTTCAAAGATCCGTGCTAAATGTTGCTCGGCAATGCCAGTGCCATTGTCCTCGATGCTAATAATGAGTTTGTCACCGTCGGCACGTGCGACCGAAGTGGTAATGACGCCGTCGTTACCACAGGCATCACGAGCGTTCGAATACAGATTAATGAAGATTTGCAAGAGCTTTTGAGGATCGGCCACCGCTACCAACTCTCGATCACACTGATTATCGAAGCTGACACTGTGTGCATTGGGGTCGAGCTGAAGCAGATTTGCAGCTTCGTCGGCACAGTCGGCAATATTGCAGGCCGTTAAGTGTGTTTCAGAGCCTAAGTCACCGCGGTGCGAGAACCGCATTAACGACTCAACAATCTTACTGATGCGTTGCGTTTGTTTTAAGATATCGCCGGCGGTTTGATCAAGTTCTTCTCTCGATTCGGCGAACGACAAATTTTGAGCCAAACACGCAATGCCGGTGACAGGGTTGCCCACCTCGTGGGCGACACCAGCGGCGAGTCTCCCGATTGAGGCGAGTCGTTCGTTGTGCATCAGCTCCTGCTCTAGCTGGACGTATTCGGTGATGTCTTCAACCACCATGACTCGATCGCGAGCTATTAGTCCATCATTGGTCAGCGGTGTTTTGTGCAGGCTGACCCAGTGCGACTGCCGATCAGACATGCTCACCTTGCGGCGCATAACATGGTCGACCGCTTGGTTGCTAAACTGGCTGAGTATTGATCCCCAAGGCTCATCAAGCTCGGTGATGAGAGAGCCGAGTACATCGTTGGCCTTGATTCCTGTCATGGTCTCCATACTGAGATTCCACAATAGAATCTCGCCATCATTACCTAAAGAACACACACCTATTGGGAGCGTGTTTAATGTTTCGCGATAATGTTGTCGCAAGTTGTTCAAATCGGCGGCAAGACCAGTGAATTGAATTTGGGCTCGGTCAAGTTGTAACTCAATCAAGTTGATGTCGTCGCCGCTGTGCGACAAACCCGCGCTGTAGGGTAGGTACTGGTTGACGAGGCTGTGCGCCACAGAGGGGCCTAACAAGCCGGATAAATTAGCTTCGACTCGACCACGCAACCTGCGCAATGCGTAGGGCCGGGATTCGCGTTCATTGAAACGGAGCTCCTTCAGAGCCCGCTCGACCTCGGCAGTCGCTGTTTTTCGTCCGAGCCCCGTGGCCAGTCGATCGATAAACTCTTGCGGATTTTTCAATTCAAGCGTTTGTCTCACGGGCCGACTTAGATCGTCCATCGAGCAAATTTCGGCCGCAATTCGCTCATCTTCTGAGGCGGACAGAAGTACCGACAGAGCCGCGAAAACAAGAATATTTATGGCGAGTGACAAAGTGGTTGCCATGGTGGTATCAAGACCCTGAAGCTCTAGCCAGTCTAAATTCACGACCGGCTCACCGAGCACCATGGGGATCAGTAACAGCAGCCCCCACACCAAAAGACCAGAGGTGACGCCACCCAAAAGTCCAATTTTATTGGCTTTAGGCCAATAGAGAGAGGCAATAACGCCGGGTAAAAATTGTGCGGTACCGACGAAGGCAATCAAACCCAGCTGTGCCAATGTTTCTCTGTGTGCTATCAGTAAAAAAGACCCGAAGCCGGCCAGAATCAGAACTGCGATGAGGAGTCTTCGAATCCAAATGAGTTGCGGATAGATGTTGAGTTCTTTGTCCATGCGCACGATATTCAGCGGCAGAATGAGGTGCTTGAGGCACATGTTCGATAACGCCAATGTCGAGACGATTAAGGTGGCACTCGCGGCTGATAGAGTCGCAATAAAGGCGAGCGTCAGTATTGCCGGCGATTGCACTTCGATGCCCACACCGAGCATCGCGTATTCGGCGGGAAGTGGTTGAGCGGTAGCCATGCTGGCCCATGCAATCGGTAGTATCGGTAGGCTCAGCGCAATCAGGTAGACGGGTAGGGCCCACGAGGCGGTCCGAAGCTCTTCCACTTTGGGATTTTCTGCAAAAATCATATGAAAAATGTGTGGCATGCAGACCGTGCTGGCAAAGAAAAGCATCAATGCGGTTCGAGTCGTTTCGTGGCCATCGGCTCGCTGTTGAGGTATCAGCGCGAGTCGATTGTCTTCAAACCAAGCATTAAAGGCTGAGTAGTCACCAAACACCTGCCACACGACGATCACGCCCACCGCGGTCATCGCCAACAGCTTGATCAAGGATTCAAAGGCAATAGCGGTGACGAGCCCAGTATTGCGGCTTTTAGAGAGGGGATTCCTAGTGCCAAATAAAATGGCGAATACGATAACAATCAGGCAAAACAAAAATGCCAGCCCATCATGCCGTTCGCTCTCTAGGCCATAGCCACCAGCGCCCGAGGCAATGATGTGGATACTATCGGCGACTGCTTGAATTTGGAGCGCAAAGAAGGGGAGCAGCGCTAGGCACATGGCGATGGTGATCCCAGCGCCAACGAACTCGCTACGGAACCGGAACGTGAGTAAATCAGCCAGCGAGCTGAGCTGATAAATTCGGCACAGACGGAGCACTGGAAATAGAATTAAAGCGCTTGCCAAGAAGGCGATGGTTGCCCCTAAAAAGTAGGTAAGTGCGCCATAGCCCTCGAAGTGAGCGAGCTCAACAGCACCGTTCGTTGCCATGGCACCAGCGAAAACCCCAAGCGACAGAATATAGTTGGCGGGGTGTTCGGTAATCCGCTTGCTAATCCAGCCGCGATCAGCCGCATGAGCGACACCAAACAAGATACTTAAGTACCCAATGACGGCTACCAAGGCTTGCCAAAGGCTATAGCTCATCTGAGGGTTTCTCGAGCTGCGTTAGATAGCTCACTAAGATCAGTCCTGCAGCAAACAGGTGGGGTCTAAACCAGCTCGCATCGGATTGGAACAGCCACGTACTTAGATTGGGGAAAAATAGGAACAGCAAGCCAATGATCAGCAGCAGACCTCTAACACCTTGCATACTGTATACCCATTAAAGAAAGCCTCGAGTCTATGACAGTTGTGTGATTTTGCAACTATTCTGGGAGAGACCAGTGTTCGAGCCCGAACGCCAGTAATTCGTCGAGCGAGGCATCGGGCTCGGGAAGGTCCCAGTCGGGCCTGAGCCAGGACAGCGCTTGCCGGATATTCATACTAGCGCAGGTGGGATCGATAGGTGCCGCACCTGTTTGTTTGCTGAGCTTGTGGCCGTCTGCGTGAGTCACCAGCGGCAAGTGGGCGTATCTTGGGGGGGCGGCATTTAATAGTCGATACAGAGCAATCTGTCGGTGTGTATCGTGGAGCAGATCCTCGCCTCTTACGACATGGGTGATGCCAGCGGCGATATCATCTGCGACGACGGCTAAAAGATAAGAGGGTAAACCGTTCTTGCGCCAAATAATCGCGTTATCGAAGCTTTCGATCGGCGCCGTTATTGGTCCATGGATTCGATCTGTGAAGTCTAAGTCCGTGGTGGGGAGTTGCACTCTAAGATTGTGCCCGTTGGGGGACAGCGCGCGGCTCTGGCAGTCGTTGACACACCGACCTCGATGATCTTGTTGTTGCCGGGAACATTCACAGTAAAAGGCGAGTTTTAAAGCGAGAAAAGAATTGCAGATCGACTGGTAATGCTCGGTGTGTTGATGTTGCCAGAAAGTCGGTTCAGATGAGATTAAACCATGTGCGGCCAGCGCTGTTAAGATCAGCTCGGATGCGCCGACTTGCTCCCTTGGTGGATCGATATCCTCGATCCTCAGCAACCAGAGACCGGCGTGTGTTTTGGCGTCGAAGTAGCTCCCGAGGGCAGTAGCCAGGGAGCCCAAGTGCAGTGGCCCAGAGGGCGATGGAGCAAAACGGCCGCAATAGGGGCGTGGCGCATTCGATGCTGTCGCCATAGGCGGCTAGCCTTTCTCTTGCTTCTCTTTAATTTCGGCCAGCGTTTTGCAGTCGATGCAGAGTTCAGCTGTTGGACGCGCCTCTAAGCGCTTGATACCGATCTCGATTCCACAGGCATCGCAGTAGCCGTAATCATCCTGCTTGATACGCTCCATAGTTTGATCGATCTTGCGGATGAGCTTACGCTCTCTATCTCGTGTTCTGAGTTCAAGACTAAACTCTTCTTCTTGCGTTGCACGATCAGCGGGATCAGGAAAGTTAGCGGCTTCGTCTTTCATGTGATTGACGGTGCGATCCACTTCCTGCATTAGTTCGGAACGCCAGTCCATTAGCATGGCTTTAAAATGCGCGCGCTGCGCTTCATTCATGTACTCTTCGCCCTTCTTTGGGATGTAGGGCGTAAAATTCTTAGAGTGACCATCTTTGGTTTGGGTCATGTGCAGAATCCACTTCGTTAGTTAAAAGCTAGCTCGAAACACCGCATAAGATCCGAGGTTTCCGTGCCGCTGTTGAGCGGGCGATGAAACTACCAGATAAATTGCGAATCGGCTAGTATCTAATCATAAAATTACGACGATTGAGGAATTATTTTTGGACATCAGCCCAGCCAGCATTGATCGGGGGGTTTTACTCGGGATCACACAGAGCCACATTCTAGCGACGGATCCAGCAGCGCTCAGTAAAGAGACGATCGAGGCGCTTGCCGAGCTAGCCTCCGCCGCTGCGCACTCGGGTATTGATCTGAGAGTTGCCAGTGGCTTTCGCTCGTTTGAGCGCCAACAGCGTATTTGGGATCAAAAATGGCTAGGTAACAGACCTGTGCTCAACGACGCAGACCAAGCTCTGTCTCGGGCCGACTATTCAGACAGTGAGTGGCTTTGCGCGATTTTAAGATTTTCGGCTTTACCCGGGACATCGCGTCACCACTGGGGTACTGATCTAGATGTTTACGACGCTGCAGCGATGGAGGCCGACGACACCGTCGCTTTGACCGTTACCGAAGCGCGCGGTCGATTTGCTGACTTGCATCGCTGGCTAGATGAGCGCATGGCGCGGGATCAAAGCTGTGGTTTCTTTCGGCCCTATGAGCTCGATAGAGGTGGCGTCTCACCAGAGCCCTGGCACCTCAGCTATGCGCCGTTGGCGACGAGTTACGAGGGGCAGTTAACTCCGGATTCATGGATGCAAGAAGTCGATGAGCATGGGCTGGAGTTGCAGGGGTTTGACTGTGTTCGCAGTCATATCGACCTGATCTTTGCGCGCTTTGTGGCGCTGCCGAAGGTGTGGTGCCCCGAGCGCTACCGCCCGGGGAGGTCTTGACCAAAGCGATTAGTGGCTTGAATCGGCTTCGAAATTCGCCACTGCAGCGATAATGGCTTCACGGGCGTCGGCGGCCGAACCCCAACCTTCCACCTTTACCCATTTGCCTTCTTCCAGATCTTTGTAGTGCTCAAAAAAGTGCTTGATCTGCTGGATCAGCAACGGAGGAAGGTCTTCCATCTCTGCAACATCTTTGTAAATGGGGGTGAGTTTAGTCACTGGTACTGCGAGCAGCTTGGCATCTTGCCCCGCTTCGTCGCTCATTTGCAGAATGCCGATTGGGCGGCAGCGAATGACGCTTCCGGGTACAACATTGTGCGGTGTGTGAACCAGCACATCGAGAGGATCGCCGTCGTCTGCTAGCGTGTTGGGGATATAGCCGTAGTTACAGGGGTAGAACATCGCCGCTGACATGAATCGATCGACCATGATGGCACCACTGTCGTGATCGACTTCATACTTCACGGGATCGCTGTGGGCTGGTATCTCGATAATCACGTTGATTTCGTCAGGGACGTTCTTTCCAGCAGGTATTAGGCTCAGGCTCATCGGTATGGGGTCCTCTTTAAGGGTTGTGCCGGTGGTTACGCGCGCGAAGTGTAGCAAAGATAGCAACGTTTGACACTGCTTAGCGCGGGCTTATCAGAGTGAGAAAGGTGTCTTAAGTTTTTTCTTGGCGAGCTCGCCCCGGATTCGAGTGTAGATGGGCAGCCCGTTGGAATAAGGGGGATAACTCTCGCCTGCGATGAGCGGTTCCAAATACTCGCGAGCGGCCTGCGTAATCCCAAAACCATCGGCTCGGATAAATTCCAGCGGCATCAGCTTTTCTACGTTGGCCACTTCCTCAAGTGGTGCAGCAGCAATGTGCCACTCATAGGGTTGAGTGGTGCTTCGGATGATGGCGGGCATCACCGCGTGTTGTCCACTGATCGCCATTTCGACGGCGGCTCGCCCTACCGCGTAGGCGTGCTCTAGATCGACGCCGGACGCAATGTGACGAGCGGCTCGCTGCAGATAATCTGCCACTGCCCAGTGATATTTATAGCCGAGCTGTTCAGCAATAAGGTTCGCTAATAAAGGCGCTAGTCCACCGAGTTGGGTGTGACCAAAAACATCTTTCACCGCTGACTGGGTCAAAAACTGACCATCTGCAGTTCGAGTTCCCTCTGAGGCCACGATCACGCAATAACCGTAATCGTCGACGCATTGTTTTACTTTGGCCAAAAACAGCGCAGCATCAAACGCAACTTCTGGGAATAGGATTATGTGGGGGGCATCGGCCTCTGTTTGGCCCGCAAGACCGGCTGCTGCTGCAATCCACCCTGCATGCCGGCCCATGGTCTCGAGAATAAAAATCTGGGTTGAGGTGGCGCACATGGAAGCGACATCGAGTGCTGCCTCCATGGTTGAGATGGCGATGTACTTTGCCACCGATCCGAATCCGGGTGAGTTATCGGTTATCGGCAGATCGTTGTCGACTGTTTTGGGGATGTGTATTGCCGTGATGGGGTACCCCATCGTTTGCCCCAGCTCCGAAATTTTCAGGCAAGTGTCCGCGGAGTCTCCGCCACCGTTATAGAAAAAGTAGCCGATATCGTGCGCTCGGAATACCTCGATCAAGCGCTCGTATTCAACGCGGCTTTCGGCGAGACTTTTGAGTTTATGGCGGCAGGAGCCGAAAGCGCCTGAAGGCGTGTGTTTCAGCCCTGCAATCGTGGTATCCGATTCTTTAGAGGTATCGATGAGCTCCTCTTTCAGCGCACCAATAATGCCATTTTTGCCGGCGTACACGGTGCCGATGTGGTCGGGATGCAAGCGAGCAGTCTCGATGACGCCGCAGGCCGAAGCATTAATGACTGCGGTGACCCCGCCAGATTGAGCATAAAACGCGTTACGTGGCATTAAACCGGTTCCCTAATTGAGCTGCGCTATCATAACTCAGTTTCTGCGATTGATGTGGTTGGATGGCTGAGACGATTTTTTCTTGGGTCGCACGAGCGGCCTCGTGGCTTAGCGTGGTAGACTCAGCGCTGGCTGATTCGAGAATCTGAATGACACAGCATATTCACATCCTGGGTATTTGTGGCACTTTTATGGGGGGGCTCGCACTCATTGCGCGCGAGCTCGGCTATCAAGTGTCTGGTTCAGACCGTAACGTTTACCCACCCATGAGTACGCAGCTTCGTGAGGCCGGTATTGAGCTGCACGAAGGCTATGACGATGATCCGTGGGATACGCCACCCGATCTGGTGATCGTTGGTAATGCCTTATCGCGCGGCATGCCAGTGATTGAACGCCTCCTTAATAGCACCATTCCCTATATTTCTGGGCCGCAGTGGTTGGGTGAGAATTTACTCCGAGACCGCTGGGTGCTCGCTATCTCTGGTACACACGGCAAAACCACAACCTCAAGTTTGCTGGCGTGGATGCTCGATCAAGCGGGTTTGGAGCCAGGTTTCTTAATTGGTGGTGTTACCGCGAATTTTGGGGTTTCAGCTCGCGTCGGCGGAGACACCTTTTTTGTGATTGAAGCAGACGAATACGACACCGCCTTCTTCGATAAGCGATCTAAGTTTCTGCACTATCATCCGCGCACTCTGATTATCAATAATCTTGAGTTTGATCACGCCGATATTTTTGCGTCTCTCTACGAGATTCAAACCCAGTTTCACCACTTGCTGAGGGTCTTACCGAATCATGGTTTGCTCATTCATCCCGATCAAGATTCTGCACTAGACGCGGTCATAGAACGTGGCTTGTGGTCAGACTCGGTCACCTTTGGGTCCGATGGCGGTGGCGATTGGTCTTGCCAGTGGCAGACGCCTGAGACCGGATCTTTCCAGGTGACGCACCAGCAACAGAGTTGGTTAGGTCAGACTGGGTTGGGAGGTGACTATAATTTACGCAATATTCTTGCTGCTACTGCCGCTGCGCATCACGTGGGTGTGAGCCCGCAGCAGGCATTGTCTGCTCTTTCGAGCTTTCAGAATACCAAGAGGCGCCAAGAGATTATTGCGCAGATCGGCGATATTTTGGTGATTGACGATTTCGCCCATCATCCAACGGCAATTCGGGCCACGTTGGAGGGTTTGCGGTCACAGTATCCGCAGCGGCGTTTGTTGGCCGTGATTGAACCGCGCTCTAACACCATGCGTATGGGGGTACATACTCATCAGCTGGCACAGGCGATAGAGGTCGCCGACCGAACCTTGTGGCTTGATTCACCGGAGTTGCAGTGGGATTTGACCACCATTGTTCCTGCCGACTCGGTGGCATCTTCAGTGGATTTGTTGCTGGCAAAGCTGCTCGGTCAGTTGGGTCCAACCGACATCATTGTGTGTATGAGCAATGGCGCCTTTCAGGGCTTCCGTGAGCACCTTGTGAGCACATTAAGGAAACAGTATGAGTCAATCGATGAGCACAATGATTAAACAACAGTATCGCCGCTGGGTCATCGATCAGCCCCTTGCTATCCTCGCGTTGATTGCTCTGGTGGTGGCCGCATCTCTGGTCCAGATTCCAAAGACAACGCTCGATGCCTCGGCAGACTCACTCTTGCTTAAGGGTGATCCCTCTTTGGCTGACTTTAGAGATGTGAGTGATCGCTTCGGATCCGCTGAATTTTTGCTTCTTACCTGGCAGCCCGCCTCTGATCTGCTCAGTGAAGAATCACTCGAGCCTCTAGCAGCCTTGGCTGATGAGCTACGCGCTCTCGAGGGTGTTCGGTCGGTTGTGACGGTACTCGATGTGCCATTGTTAGAAAGCCCGCCGCTGTCCCTAAGCGATGTGACTGGTGGTTCGGGTTTGCCGACGCTATCGGATCCGACTGTTGATCGCGGTTTAGCGCTCAAAGAGCTCACGACAAGCCCTATCTATTCCGAGCTGCTGGCCAGTCAGGACGGTCGTATGACCGCAGTGCAAATGAATTTAGAGCCTTTCGAAGCCTACGATCGTGCCATCAGCCGACGTGAGAGTCTGCGTGTTTTGGCTGAGTCTGGCCCATTGTCGCAAGCACAACAGCAAGAACTCACCGGCTTGGCTCAGCTCATCAAGGCCAGTTCTGCGGAGGCCATGGAGACGCGGTCAGCTTTGGTGGCAGATGTGCGACAGCTGGCGGATCAATACCGTCAGTATGCCGATATCTTTGTTGGCGGCGTACCGATGATCGCGTCTGACATGGTGAGTTTTGTTCGCAGTGACCTGATTGTTTTTGGTGCCGCTATTCTCGGCGTCATGGTGTTGGTGCTCGGTGCGATATTTCGGCGCGTCCGCTGGGTCGCGATTCCCTTGGCCACGTGTATTGTCACGGTAACGGTAACGCTGGGGATTCTAGCGGCGCTAGATTGGCGTATGACAGTGATCTCGTCTAATTTCGTTGCGGTGCTGCTGGTGGTCGCATTATCCATCGCTATCCATTTGGTGGTGCGATATCGGGAGATTCATCGACGGTCGCCAGAGCTCTCTGAAGTGGATCGAATCGAGGCGACAATGGCAGCTATGGCGGTGCCTTGTATCTACACAGGTCTAACCACCATTGTGGCTTTTCTGTCGCTATTGGTGTCAAGAATACAACCGGTCATTGATTTTGGTGCCATGATGTCGGTCGGTATTGTTCTCGCATTGCTATTTGCCTTTACCTTGGTGCCGAGCTTGATGCGTCTGTGGCCTGCAGGTAAGCCCGTAATCCACGCATCTGATGAACAGCCATTCACGCGTCATTTTGCGCGTTGGGTCGATGAGCGCGGCGGCACGATTGTCAGCGTAACGGTCGTGCTGATTGCGCTCGTGGGTGTTGGTATTAGCCAGCTAAAGGTTGAGAATCGGTTTATCGACTACTTTAAACAGAGTACCGAGATCTATCAGGGCATGGAGCTACTAGACGCACAGTTGGGCGGCACCATTGGTTTGGATATTACGCTTCTCGCACCGGCAGAGGATGCCAGTTTTGGCAGCCTGTTTGGCTCGGACTCCTCAGCGCAGCAGGTTGGTGGAAGTGACAGTTCTGATGATTTCTTCACAGATGATGACCCGTTTGCGGAGCCTGCTAAGACCGAGTCTGCCGCGAGCCCCGACGATTTCGACGAGTTTGCGTTTGACCAAGACCCCTTCTCGGATGCGGTCGATACTGCTGATCAGCCTGCGACAGACAGTTTCACGCCAAGCTACTGGTTTAGCGTTGAAGGTCGCCGCGAAATTTCAGCCGTTCACGCCTATCTAGAGAGCAGAGATGAAGTGGGTAAAGTGCTGTCGCTTGATACCTTGTTTCAAACCGTTGAAGGCTTGATGGGCGAGCGTTTAGGAAGTGTCGAACTGGCTCTAGTCCAGCGGAGTTTGCCGAGCGAGATCGCCGATCTACTGCAGCATCCCTACGTGGATCTGACACGCGATGAAGCCAGAATTAGCTTGCGTGTGAAAGAGACGAGCGAAACCCTTCGACGCGATGAATTTATTCGCAGTGTCGCGACCGACCTTGAGCAGCAACTCGGCATAACGCCTGAGCGAACGAGTTTGTCGGGTCTGTTAGTGCTTTACAACAACGTTCTGCAGAGCTTGTTTGCTTCGCAAATTATGACGTTGGGCGCCGTATTCGGTGCGATTCTCGTGATGTTTTACGCTCTGTTTCGATCCCTTAACTTAGCCTTGTTGGCGCTGGCGCCAAACATTCTTGCTGCGGGGCTGGTGCTGGGTATCATGGGGCTTGCTGGGATACCCCTCGATATTATGACCATCACTATCGCCGCAATCGTGGTAGGTATCGGGGTCGATAATTGTATTCACTACGTGCATCGGTTTTTACGTGAGTTCACCATTGACCGTAATTACACGGCGGCGATGCATCGCTGTCATGGCAGCATCGGAAGAGCCATGTACTATACAACGCTGACTGTCGTGATCGGCTTTTCCATGTTGATGCTCTCGAACTTTAAGCCCAGTATTTATTTTGGCGCACTCACCGTAGCAGCGATGGTGGCAGCGGTTTTGGGCGCACTCTTGGTGCTGCCGAGGTCGATCGTGTTACTCAAGCCACTCGGCCCCGAGGCGCCCCATGCAATGTCGTGACGCTTGCGCCGCGTGTTGTGTGGTACCTCATATTGTGCAGCCTTATTTTGGGATGCCTGAGGGCAAGAAAGCGGGTGAGCGCTGTGTTCATTTGAGTGATTCCGATCGCTGTGGACTTTTTGGTGATCCAAGACGTCCCAGTTGGTGTATCCAGTTTCAGGCAGAGCCAGAGTTCTGCGGTCAATCAAAAGAAGAGGCTTTTCAGTTGTTAACATGGCTTAACACTGCCTCTGCACCGGATGTCCACTAATGGTTCAGTCTCATTATCCACTTTTCCCCTTACCCACGATCTTGGTGCCGCACGGCAAAATGTCGCTGCAAATTTTTGAACAGCGCTATTTGAATTTGATTAAGCAGTGCCTGCGTGAGTCGACCACTTTTGGTTTGATTCAGCTCCAAAAGGGCAGTGAGCTGATGCGCGATGGTCGCAGAAGCCCGCCGATTGTGGCACCTCGAGGTACGGTTGCAGCGATTGTCGATTGGGATCAGCTATCGAATGGTTTGTTGGGTGTCACTATTCAAGGTCAGCAAACGTTTCTGGCGAACGCTCTGTCGGTGGCTGAAGACGGGTTGGTAGTTTGCGAGGCAGAATTCGAGCCTGTGCTTGAATCGGTTCCCATGCAGTCAGTTTGGGATGGGCTGGCCGAGGTACTGGCGTCTTTAGAAACACATCCACACGTCGAGAGCCTGCAGCTTCAAGTGGATTATCAAGACGCTTGGCAAGTGGGCTACCATTTGTTGCAGTTACTGCCGCTGGAAGAGAGTCTTAAGCTCGAGCTACTGTCACCTACTTCGATAGAGCATTTGATGTCGACACTCGACCAAGTCTTGACCGAGCTTTCTGGCGATTGAGTCTTACAGAGTGGCGTCAAAGCCGCCGCATTGACGCCATACATTCACAATTGTACAAAAAAGCTGGGCGGTGCGTTCAGCATCATAAGCCGCAGAGTGCGCCTCTTTATTGTCAAATTCTATGCCTGCTTGCAGACAGGCTTTCGCCAAGACCGTTTGTCCGTATGCTAGGCCTGCCAGTGTCGCGGTATCAAAGTGTGAAAACGGATGAAACGGGTTGCGTTTGATGCCCGTTCTGGCCGCTACCGCATTAATGAAACCCGCGTCAAAATGCGCATTGTGACCTACTAGAATGGCGCGCGTGCACTGCGTGCTTTTAATCTCGCGACGCACGCTTTTAAAAATACGCTCGAGTGCTTCTGCCTCTGATATAGCGTCTCGAAAGGGGTGGTAGGGGTCGATACCGGTAAATTCGAGGGCAGATGGTTCGATATTGGCCCCTTCAAAGGGGATCACGTTGTAATGAATGGTCTCATCGACGTAGAGCTCACCATCGGGTTCCATTTTAATAATGGTTGCTGCAATTTCCAGCAGGGCATCGGTGGCAGCGTTAAAGCCACCGGTCTCGACATCGATAATAACCGGTAAAAATCCTCGGAATCGCTCTTTGATCTCGGTTGTTGACTCGGCCTGGGTCACGAGATGTTCTCGGCGACCGACCAGGCGATAGTGCCGCCAGCTCTGAGAGGGACCAGTTGGTCAGACGCCATAGTTAAATAATCAGGCACCTGTTGTGGTTGTTTGATCAGGGTAATGGTGTCGGTATTAATCGGTAGGCGATAGAACTCTGGACCAAAGATCGAGGCGAAGTTTTCCAAGCGGTCAAGGGCATTTGCCTGCTCGAACACCTCGGCGTAGAGTTCGATCGCGGCATTGGCTGTGTAAACGCCAGCGCAACCGCAGGCTGATTCTTTCGAATCCTTGGTATGAGGCGCCGAATCGGTGCCTAAGAAGAAGCTTGGATTACCCGATGTCGCGGCTTTAACGAGCGCTTCTTGATGGTGTCGACGTTTTAAGATGGGTAGACAGAAGTGATGCGGACGAATACCCCCTACTAGCATATCGTTGCGGTTCAGAAGCAGGTGGTGGGCAGTGATTGTGGCGGCAATCAAAGGTCCACTCTGTTCCACAAATTGGGCCGCCTGCTCGGTAGTAATGTGTTCAAAGACAATTCGAAGCTGAGGAAATCGCTCTACAATGGGCCCTAAATGGTGTTCTATGAACTGGGCTTCGCGATCAAAAATATCAACGTGATGTTCAGTGACTTCACCGTGCACGAGGAGCGGTAAATCGACTTCTTGCATCACTTCAAGGACTGGATACAGTCCACTTAGATCGCCCACACCGGCATCACTGTTGGTCGTGGCGCCCGCGGGATAAAGTTTGGCCGCATAAACGCACTGTGAAGCTTTGGCGGCGCGAATATCTGAGGCACTGGTTTGATCTGTTAAATAGAGGACCATGAGAGGCGCGAAGGCCCGCTCCGCAGGCATGTGGCTCAGAATGCGCTGATGATACGATTCGGCCATCGCTACCGTCGTAATAGGCGGCGTCAAGTTGGGCATGACAATCGCCCGGCCCATTACACGGGCCATATCTTTAACAGTGCGTTCGAGCGCGTCATTGTCGCGCAAATGGACATGCCAGTCGTCTGGTCGAATGAGCGTAAGCGATTGCACAAGGATACTCCTGTTAACAGATTACGATGCTACCCTAAACGTGACGGGGCGCAAACCAAGACTGGGAATTGATTTCGCGCAAGAGTAAACTACGCCCCCTCTCAGTCAAGCGTCTTAGGAAAGAATATGAGCGATATTAATAAAGTGGTACTTGCTTATTCTGGTGGTTTAGATACCTCGGTGATTGTGCGTTGGTTGCAGGATAACTATGGCTGTGAGGTGGTTACGTTTACCGCAGACATTGGTCAGGGCGAAGAGGTCGAGCCCGCTCGAGCAAAGGCCAAAGCCTTAGGCGTGAATGAAATTTATATCGAAGATCTGCGTGAAGAATTTGTACGTGACTTCGTGTTCCCAATGTTCAGAGCCAATACGGTGTACGAGGGTGAATATCTTCTTGGCACATCCATTGCTCGCCCTCTTATCGCAAAGCGACTGGTAGAAATTGCCACCGAGACTAAGGCCGATGCGATCAGTCACGGTGCCACTGGTAAAGGCAATGATCAAGTGCGATTTGAGCTCGGAGCGTATGCCCTGAAGCCGGGTATCCATGTGATTGCGCCGTGGCGTGATTGGGATCTGAACTCGCGCGAAGCGCTTATGGCGTATTGTGAGCAGCGCGCAATCCCCGTCGACTTTGCCAGCAATAAGAAAAAATCCCCATACTCGATGGACGCCAACTTGTTGCACATTTCGTATGAAGGCGGTCAGCTGGAAGATCCTTGGGTCGAGGCGGAAGAGTCTATGTGGCGTTGGTCGGTAAGCCCCGAAGCGGCGCCAGATCAGCCTCTGTATTTGAATTTAACGTATCGCGGTGGCGATATCGTGGCTATCAATGACACCGAAATGAGTCCTGCGACGGTGCTGGCGACTTTGAACCAACTCGGAGGCGCTCACGGTATCGGTCGAGCTGATCTGGTCGAGAATCGTTATGTCGGCATGAAGTCGCGGGGCTGCTACGAGACACCCGGCGGCACAATCATGTTAAAGGCACACCGAGCGATTGAATCACTCACCTTGGATCGCGAATCTGCACATTTGAAAGACGAGCTGATGCCGCGCTACGCCAAGTTAATCTACAACGGCTATTGGTGGTCTCCAGAACGTTTAATGCTGCAGCGAGCAATTGACGAGTCTCAGCACTACGTTAACGGCACTGTCAGAATGAAGCTGTACAAGGGTAATGCGATTGTCGCTGGCCGCCAGTCTGACGATAGCCTGTTTGATGCGCACATTGCGACGTTTGAAGATGACGCCGGCGCCTATAATCAAAAAGACGCCGAAGGTTTCATTAAGTTGAACGCATTGCGTCTAAGGATCGGTGCTACGCGCGGTCGTAATTACAAGTAGCTTGCGCTAGACCCTTGCCACTGAGGCAAGGGTCATGTTTTGCAAAAGTGATCGGCGGCTAGCCTGTTAATTGGTCGCAGTGATCAGTGGCTAGCCTGTTAATTGGTCGCAGTGATCGGCGGCTAGCCTGTTAATTGGTCGCAGTGATCAGTGGCAAGGGTGATCAGTGGCAGGGGTGATCAGTGGCGGGCCTCGCGAGTGCCTGAACTTGCCCATAAAGGTGCTCAGTCAGTTTTTGGCGGCTCGCAATATGCTCATAGTCGACCGGAAAGATCGGATCGCCAATCGTCAGCTTGACGCGTGTGTTGAACCTTTGTAGCGATTCCCGAAGTAACATGGCCATTCGGAGCGGCTCGGCAATGTGAGACGCAATGTGAAACGGGCGACTGTTACGGCCATGGAAAAAGACCGGCACTACCACGGGTTTCTGCGTGCCAACGAGTTTGGCAACAAAGGTAGTCCACGGTGCATCGTGCACTTTCCCAAAGCCAAACCTATTCGCCGTTGAGACCATGCCTGAGGGAAATAAGATCAAGGGTATACCGGCACTCAGAGCCTCGTTGGCCAGTTGTTTCGCTCTAATGTTACGCCGGCTTGCTTCTTTACTACCGGAAAAATCAATGGGCAAAAAATGGCTCGCGAGGTCGCGATCTTGGCAAAGCAATGAGTTGATCACGACCCGGAAATTATCGTTTAAGCGCAGTGCGATATTGCACAAAATCAGACCATCGATCACACCAAAAGGATGATTCGCAATAAAGATCACAGGATGGTTTTGCGGGATTTGTAACAGTGGACTCATGTCACATTCAAGATCAACGCCACTGATATCGAGGGCTTGTCTGAAGAAATCCTGTGAACTGGTATGGTTGTTCTTGAGCGCGTGATAGTGAGCTTCTAAGCGCTCACGACCGAGCCACTTTTCGAACGTCCGAGTAACGCTGCGGGTTAACCAAGGGCTGTTGTCGTCGGCATAGGATAAGCCGGGGTTATCTCTGAGATAAAATTCGAATTGCGGATCGACTTGAGAATAGGGCACGTTGGTCAGACCGTCTTATTGTTTGGCGAAGTTTGAATCACATTGGGTCTTGCGTAAATACCGCGGGTAGAAAATTTAAGGCTATTCAAGCAAAGTTCATCGAAGTGTCACAAAACTGGCACCGAGTCAGCTAGCCTGACTCGTAGCTGGCGCGTCAGACTGAGAGCTGTGCTGTGCTGTGCTGTGCTGTGCTGTGCTGTGCTGTGCTGTGCTGTGCGATGCTGTGCTGTGCGATGCTGTGCCGCACGAGCCTTACCTTACCGGGCTGTGCCGTCACATCATGTATCGCCCGCAGCTGTTGGCGTCAGATCTAGTGTTGCGACACAGCTCCCTGCACAGTCGATCTCAGGCCAAACGCCGTGCCGCAGCGCCTCCCAGCAGACCAGCACCGGCAATGAAGCCGAAATAGGCCACGTGGCCGGCGCGTCCAGGCCACATTTCAAGTAAAACCGTGTTCAAAATGGGCAGGTAAATGTCCGGCGTGAAGGCAATGAGTGAGACGCAACCGATAGCAAGCCCTTTGTGAGCGTCTGCAATGTCGCAGGTTGATAGCGTGGCCCAATAAATACCGCGTACGCCATAGGCGAGTAAGCCGATAGACATCGCCAAAAACGCCAAGGTAAGCGGGGTAGCAGATCTTGGAAACAACGAAAACACAATCAGCAAAATAGCGGCTGAAACCATTAAATAAGACAGTACTGAAGCCAGTGCCGGTGTGCTGCGAGCGAGCCAGCCCGCACCAAAAGCACCGAGTGGACGAGTCCATAGTTTTGCAAGTGCAATGGTCGCAGCCGTTGTGGCTGTTAGTGACCACTCGCTTTGTAAAAAGCCAGCGAAAGAATAGGTCGCCCACAAAAATTGGTAGCCAGTCAATACGCAAAAGGTAGCGAGCCATAGCGATCGGTTCCGAGCGAGTATACCGAGTGCAGTCAGTAGACCGGTAGCCGATGTGCGCTCCAGAAGTTCGGATTTGGGATCGGAGGGCAAATAATATGCCGTAACGAATGTCATCAAGATCAGAGCAGAGGCATACAATCCGATAACCGTCTGTAAGGGCGCCATTTTGGTCAAATCTGTGTAGTGTGACACCAGCGCAAACAGACCCAATGCCATGGTTGCCAGCAAGGCTTCAACTAATCCTCGACCGCCTTCAAGGAACGCATAATAGCGCCCCTCTTGCTGTTTAGGCGCGAGCAGCCCCACCGCCTTGATGAGCGCAGCCCAGAAGGTAAGGCCCGTGCTGACACCCCAAGCCCCATAAATCAGGGTCAATTGCCAGTTGTGCGACGCAAACATAAACCCAATGCTCAGCAAGCCCGTGGCAAAGAGTGACGTCACGATGAGATGCTTCACGCTATAGCGATCCGCAAGCCATCCACTAGGCAGGTACGAGGCAATAAAAATAACGCCGAGTAACGAATAGAGCTCATTCAGTTGAGCCAGACTCAGAGCGAAGTGCTCAAGGATGGGTCCTTCGAAACTTTGGCGGAGATACACCACCGGGTAAATAGCGCCGGCTGCGAGCGTGAGAAGTATCAGCGGGAAATGCCGTTGCATCCGGTTCATCGGTTGCCTCATAAAGGTTAGCTCAAAGCCTTAAGCATTTATGTGAGTCGGCCTCGAGGCATGCACGCTCTCGCCTTGCAGTCGCTAGAAAGACTCAGAGAGCGTATTCGGTTTTTCGATAATGTATCTAAACTCGGTGTTATCTGTTGAGGGTAAAATAGCACAAGGCTGGACGCGCTCATCACTTAATTCGAAGCCGATAATGATGATTTCCTCACCTTGTTTGATCAGGTGCGCCGCCGCGCCATTAACGCAAATGTCTCCCGACCCTCGCTCACCTTCAATGGTATAGGTTTCAAGCCGCGCACCGCTGGTATTGCTGACAACCAGTACTTTTTCGCCGGGCCACAGTCCCACGGCTTCTAGCAGGTTTGCGTCGATAGTGATACTGCCAACATAGTTCAGGTTGGCTTCGGTGACAGTCGCCTTATGTATTTTTGAGCGCATTTGCCAGCGCATAGTCATACCCTGTGGTGGATGTCGGTTGCGTATTGTGCGACTTGTGTACTGATTGTCAACAGTGATGGGCCTCGTTATTGCAGTGAACGCAACCGCCGAGACCTTAATCGCGTATCAATCAGCAGATCAAAGCGTTTTGCTAATTCACTGTCAATCAAGCGAAAGAGTTCAATGCATAAATTCCTGATCATGAGCATTGTTTGTATAGCGGGCTGCGCAAGCACTACTGTTGTTGATGAGATGTCGCCTCGTGAATATGGCTCGACGCCGGAACTGGTGGCTCCAGAGCAGCGTGTTCTGCCTGTTGTTCGCCCTGCCAAGGCGGTGGGGTTTGGTGCTGCAGGCATGCCGGTTGCGGCAGCGGGTTGGCGCGTCAATCGCTTTGCCGAGAACCTTCAACATCCGCGCTGGATGTTGGAATTACCCAACGGCGACGTGCTTGTGGCAGAAACGGATTCTCCCGAGGGCAGTGGTGGTTTCTCTGGTCTGCAAGGTGCTTTGGCTAAAGCGGTGATGCGCTACGCGGGCTCGGGCTTAGGTAGCCCGGATCGCATAGTACTCCTTAGGGATCAAAATGGGGATGGCCGCGCCGATCTGCAAAAGGTCTTGCTCACCGATCTCCACTCGCCTTTTGGGATGGCTTTCCTGAATGGGTATCTGTACATAGCGAATACCGATAGTTTAGTGAGATTTCCCTATGATCTGGGCGCTGAGTCGATTGATGCGCCCGTCGAAATCCTTGCTCCGCTCCCCGCGCTGCCCCTGAATCATCACTGGACCAAATCGCTTGTTGCCGATTCCGCGGGCAAGTTTTTATATATTGGGGTTGGGAGTAATAGCAATGTTGGGGAAAATGGCATTGCGGTCGAGTATCAGCGCGCTGCGATCTTACGGTATGAGCTCGAAACGCAAGTTCTGGATGTCTTTGCGGATGGTTTAAGAAATCCAGTCGGCTTAGCGTGGCATCCCGACACCGATATCCTCTGGACGGTTGTCAATGAGCGCGATGAGCTCGGAGATCAGCTGGTCCCTGACTACCTCACAGCGGTGAATCTTGGTGATTTTTTTGGGTGGCCCGCCTGGTATATGGGGCAGCGACGTGATCCCAGAGTCGGCGATGAGTGGCTAGCGCACCGGTCAGAGGTGGTGCAAATACCCGATTATGCGGTTGGTGCACATACCGCCTCGCTGGGTCTCGATTTTTATGATCAGCCACACCCCACACTGAAGGGAGCCGCGATTATAGGCCAGCACGGATCTTGGAATCGATCGCAGTATGCCGGATATCAGGTGATTGCGGTGCCGTTTGTCGATGGTCAGCCAGCGGGCGCTCCTGAAACAGTGTTAAGCGGCTTTATTGGCGAGTCGGGGCAAGCTTTAGGGCGACCGGTGGGTGTCGATGTGCTCTCTGATGGCGCGATTCTGGTCGCGGACGATGTTGCTAATGTGATCTGGCGGCTGGCACCGAGTGTTGGGTGTCTCGATAACGTTGGGTTTGAGTGTGATAGTCAGTAGCTAGGGTCCTGCGCGCAAGAACTCGCATCAAGCTTTACGCTCGTGAACTCTGGCTAGCCGCTGATTTGGAGACTGTCTCGATGTTTCAGCATTGGTAGTCATTGTTGGGTTGGTGCTGCTACCAATGGCGAGTCCCTTTGACTCGCCCCGTTTTCGGTAGCAACACCGTTTGCAAACACTGCCTGAACGATCAATCTACTAGGTCAAATCGATCCGCGTTCATGACCTTGGTCCATGCCGCAACGAAGTCTTTAACAAACTTCTCATGGTTGTCATCTTGGGCGTATACCTCTGAATAGGATCGCAGAATCGAGTTAGAACCGAATACGAGGTCTACTCGGGTTGCTGTCCACTTCACGGCACCTGTCGCTCGCTCACAAATATCGTAAGAGTTGCGACCGGTTGGTTTCCAGGCGTACGCCATATCGGTCAGGTTGACGAAAAAGTCATTGGTCAGGACGCCGACTCGATCAGTCAATACGCCATGCTTGCTGCCACCGTGGTTGGTACCCAATACGCGCATCCCACCGATCAAGGCCGTCATCTCAGGGGCCGTTAAGCCCATCAATTGCGCTCGATCAAGCAACAACTCTTCCGCACTGACCGTGTAGTCTTTTTTGACCCAGTTTCTAAATCCATCATGGATAGGCTCTAAGACTTCAAAAGACCCAACATCGGTCTGCGCTTCAGACGCATCGCCACGACCTGGTGCAAACGGCACTGTGACACTCACGCCAGCGGCTTCGGCGGCTTGTTCAATGCCGACATTGCCTGCTAGCACAATGACATCGGCCACGCTGACACCAGCGTCTTTGGCAATGCCTTCTAGAACGCTCAACACTCGCGTCAATCGCTCAGGCTCGTTACCCTCCCAATCTTTCTGTGGCGCCAGACGAATCCGTGCACCATTGGCACCGCCTCGCATATCTGAGCCACGATAGGTTCTTGCACTGTCCCAAGCAGTTGTCACCAAATCACTAATACTCAAACCACTGGCTTTGATTGTGGTTTTTAGCGAGTCCACATCGTAATCAGCTCGACCTGCTGGCACGGGATCTTGCCAGATCATGTCTTCAGCCGGTACTTCTGGGCCAATGTAGCGCGCTTTAGGACCCATATCGCGGTGTGTAAGCTTGAACCAAGCCTTGGCAAACACGGCTGAAAAATAGTCGGGGTCATTATAGAAACGCTCAGAGATCTTGCGATACGCCGGATCCTTAACCATCGCCATATCGGCGT
>OBNU01000028.1_pt1 | contig 24654 bp, 28 predicted proteins | sample 1494211 | NCBI WGS metagenome assembly OBNU01 (sample SAMEA3275559, study PRJEB22092) | marine metagenome | biome: ENVO:01000252 "freshwater lake biome"; feature: ENVO:00002042 "surface water"; material: ENVO:00000021 "freshwater lake" | collected 2014-06-21T10:00:00+00 | depth 2 m | reverse complement strand
CCGGCTTATCGTTACTATTTTTGGGCGGCATCGACATTCAAGTAGACAACCAATCACTTGATGCGCCCAATCGCTTTGTTTACAAGGGCTGTATGCTATCCGGCGTTCCCAACCTTACCTATGCCATGGGCTACACCAACGCCAGCTGGACCCTCAAATGTGACTTGACTCATCGCTACTTCAACCGTTTGTTGACGTATATGAAGGCTCAGAATCGAGATTCCTTTGTGCCCGGTGAGCCAGATAACACGGATGCCACTGAGGGTTTTCTTGACTTAAACTCCGGTTACATCAAACGCTATGAACACGAGTTACCCAAGCAGTCCACGCAAAGCCCCTGGAAACTGCATCAGAATTATTTCAAAGATTGGTGGGCGCTGCGGCGAAATCCGGCAAACGACGTCGGACTCACGTTTCGGTAAGGTCTTCGGCAGCAACCACTGCGCTCACGATATCGGCACTAAAGCCACGATAACTGAGAAACCTCATACGATGCTGTAATTCTTTGCGACGTTGTATTGGGTCGACTTTACCTTGCATCGGACTGCCAAACTTTTTTTGTAAGGCAGATTGGGCCAGATCAAACCAATCTGGATTTAGCTGACTAAGGGCCTCTCGCTGAACATCAAGAGCAATGCCTTTCTCGCGCAGCGCTTGAAGAATGAAGTTTGGGCCGTAACCCTTACCGATACGATAACGGCACAAACTCTCTGCATACCGCTCATCTGACTGCAATCCCTCAATACTGAGCTGCGCAATCGCACCTTCAATGCTCTCAGACGCCTCAGGACCGAGGCGCTTTACTGCCTTCTCGGAGAGTTCCTTCACACTGTGCTCACGCTGTGCTAAATAATCCATCAGCACAGCGCGAACTGATCGGCTTCCCTGGGTTTCCTGCGACACCTGCCTATTCCAAACTATTCCGATTCTGGAGTGTTAGCTAAGACCGATTCGCCGTCAGCCAGACTGATTTCCGCAGCTTTAGGGGCATCGGCGGGCTTGACGACATTGAGTGTCTGAGCGCGAATCTCGGTCTCAATTTCGTCGGCTATGGCTTTATTGTCGGTCAGAAACTTGGCTGCATTGGCTTTACCCTGACCGATCTTATCGCCTTTATACGCATACCATGCGCCCGACTTATCGATTAGCCCGAGCTTAACACCCCAATCAATGAGCTCACCGTTATGGAAAATTCCAGAACCGTACAGGATCTGAAACTCGGCCTGTTTAAAGGGTGGTGAGACCTTGTTCTTGACCACTTTGACGCGTGTTTCGTTGCCAACAATATCATCACCTTCTTTGACCGCGCCAATACGCCGAATATCGAGTCGCACCGATGAATAAAACTTCAGCGCATTACCCCCGGTGGTGGTTTCGGGGCTACCGAACATAACACCAATTTTCATCCGGATCTGGTTAATGAAAATCACCAGACAGTTGGTTTGCTTAATAGTCGCGGTTAACTTCCGCATCGCTTGACTCAGCAAACGCGCCTGCAAGCCGACATGGGAATCGCCCATATCACCTTCAATTTCAGCTTTAGGTGTGAGTGCCGCCACTGAGTCGACAACTAGAATGTCGACTGCACCAGAACGAACCAGCATTTCGGTCACTTCGAGCGCTTGCTCGCCGGTATCTGGCTGAGAGAGAATTAGGTCATCTACCTGCACACCCAGACTTTGTGCATAAATAGGGTCTAGCGCGTGTTCGGCATCGATGAACGCTGCGGTGCCGCCTTGCTTTTGAGCTTCAGCGATCACTTGAAGCGTCAGCGTTGTTTTGCCTGAAGACTCTGGTCCGTAGATTTCACAAATACGGCCCTTGGGCAAGCCGCCGATTCCGAGCGCAATATCAAGCCCAAGGGAGCCGGTCGAAATGGCTGGAATGGCTACCCGCTCGGTATCACCCATGCGCATGACGGTCCCTTTTCCGAACTGTCGCTCGATTTGCGCAAAGGCTGCTTCTAACGCTTTTTGCTTGTTTGGATCCATAAGCTAATCACCTGTGTAATGAATTAACGCGACCATAGCATGGCCAAGAAGTACTGTACATATAATCAGTGTTGTTTTGGCCAAAATCAACCTCAATACTATGCAATAACCCACTTTTGATGCCAATAGCACGCTGCGATAGCTACCCTCAGCACCAGCAGGTGCGATAAAACACACCATAGACTACAATGTCGCCAGCCTCGATGAGATTGACACAGGATACCGCATGGCGGATAGCACCCCTCAGCAACACAGCGCTTGGCGCACCTACCGCCGCTTATTAGGCTACGTAGGCCAGTTTAGCGGTGCCTTTGTGATTGCGGTCGCAGGCTTTATTTTGTACGCGCTCACGCAATCTGCGTTCGCAAGCCTAATGCAATATCTACCAAGTGCCTTTGAGACCAACCCCGATGTTAGCGGACTCGCTCAGTGGGAGCTTCAATTGGGTCTGAATACACGTGAAGGCATCCGCGTCTTTCTGCCACTGGCGATTATCTCGATTGTATCGCTGCGCGGCATTGGGAGCTATCTCGGGGGATTTTATATCAGTTATGTCGCGCGCCACGTGGTCAATCGATTGCGACGCGATGTGTTTGAGCATCTCACTGCCCTGCCCTCTCGATTCTTTGGACAAAACAATTCGGGGCAGCTCATCTCGACTCTCACTTTTAATGTAGAGCAAGTAGCCGCCGCCTCCTCCAACGCCATCAAGGTGGTTATCCGAGAAGGGCTTACCGTTATTGCATTGTTCGCCTATCTGTTCTACCTGAACTGGAAACTCACGCTATTTTTCATGGCAGTGACCCCATTGATCGGCTTAATCATACGCACCGCCAGCAGTCGGTTTAAGCGTTATAGCCAACGTATTCAGCAATCGATGGGGGGCGTGACGCACGTTGCTTCAGAAGCGATCCGCGGGCAGGCGATTGTGCGAGCCTTTGGCGGTGAGGACTATGAAAATGAGCGCTTCGCCGGACGCTGCCAAGCCAGCCTGAGGAATGAACTCAAGCTCGCCAGAGTCAACGAGATTAGTACCCCTGTCATCCAACTCCTGACGTTTAGTGCGATCGCACTCCTGTTCTGGTTCGGATTAGATCCCAAGACCTTTGGCGATATCAGCGCAGGCGAATTTCTTGCCTATATCACTGCTGCCAGCCTCGTCGCAAAACCACTCCGACAGCTGACTAATGTCAATGCCGCAATCCAAAAAGGTATCGCTGCCGCCGAGAGTATTTTCGTGGTACTTGACCAACCCATTGAGCCCAGCGGCGGTCGAACAGAGCTTAGGGACTTCTCAGGTCACCTCGCGGTGCGCGGTCTCTCTTTTGGTTATCCGGGGGCTGATAAACTCGCGCTCTCAGACATTAATTTTGAAGCGACACCCGGCCAGGTCATTGCACTCGTTGGTCGCAGCGGCGCCGGCAAAACCACCCTGATTGATTTAATCGCTGGCTTTGAACGAGCCCCACAGAACACCTTATTTTACGACGCCATCGATAGTAGCGATATCCAAGCCGCGAGTATCCGTAAAAACGTAGCCCTCGTGACACAGGATACCATCCTGTTCGAGGACAGTATCCGCGCCAATATTGCCTACGGCGAACTGTCCCACTGCACCGATGCTTCGATCATTGCCGCCGCTCAGAAAGCGCACATTTGGGACCTCATTGAATCACTGCCGCTTGGCCTAGAAACACCCGTGGGTGAGAACGGCGCCGCGCTGTCTGGTGGGCAAAAACAGCGTATCGCGCTGGCTCGAGCTTTTTTAAAAGATGCGCCCCTTCTCATTCTTGACGAGGCAACATCAGCCCTAGATGCAGAATCAGAGCGTGCGATCCAGCAAGTCATGCCAGAAATTACCGCAGGTCGCACTACGGTGATCATCGCACATCGCTTGATCACAGCAGAACGCGCCGACCTGATCTTGGTGCTCGATCAAGGGCGCATTGTCGAGAGCGGATCACACGCGGATCTGATTCAGCGCGACGGGCTTTATGCGCACCTACACCGCTCGCAGTTTGACGACTGAACCATGCCGCTGCATTGGCTATATGTACATGACTCAAGACCGGGCCACCTCAATCAGCTAAAGGGGCTCGAAGAAGCCATTGAAACCGTGCAAGCCAGTGGCTCGGTTCAGTGGCTGCACCATAGCCAATATAAACTTCGCCACATTCTCTTGGGTCAATCACCACACCTGCAGCCTAAACCCGATGTTGTGATTGCCTGTGGTCACGGCACTCACCTCGCCGCATCGCGTCTGGCAGCATTGTACCGAGCGCAGAGTGTGGTGGTGATGAAACCGAGCTGGCCTCTGAACGGTTTTGATTCAATCATTATGCCTGCGCATGACGACTCACCCACTACGTCCAATACGCACGTACTGCTGACGCATGGCGCTTTAAACACGGTCTCTCTCAAGCCCTACCAGCCCGCTGCTATTGGCCTGATAGCCTTGGGGGGTATTTCCGGACACTATGGCTGGAGCAGTGAGCAGGTAATCAGTGATATCGTGCGTATCATTGCTCAGAATCCGGGGCTCGAGTGGTCGATTACTGATTCTCGGCGCACGCCACCTGGCATGCTCGACACCTTGAGCGCGCAACTACCCGAGAGCGTTCGGATTCAACCTTACCCTGAGGCAGAGGCCGGTTGGCTCGCACACACCATGTCCCAAGCGCAACAAATATGGATTACCCCAGACAGTGTTTCGATGGTGTACGAGGCATTAAGCAGTGGCGCCTCGGTAGGTCTGCTCAGGCTACCCGACAGAGCCAACAATCGAATTACTCGGGCGATTGATCACTTGGTGGCTGATAGCCAAGTGCACTATGTCTCGGAATCGGGTCAAATCTGCACCCCAACAAATCCCTTACCACGGCTGCTAGAAGCGCAACGAGCGGCGCAATGGCTTCTATCCCGACTGTCCACCTAACCGAGGTCAACAACTTTCGCATCTTGACCCACTCGGCGCACTCGCAAGAGCCATCGCAAGAGCCATCGCAAGAGCGACAGCCACAGAGACAGAGACAGACACAGGTACAGACACAGCCACAGACACTGGCACAGGCATAGGCACAGGCACAGGCACAGGCACAGGCATAGGCATAGGCACAGGCACAGGCACAGGCACAGGCATAGGCACAGGCACAGCCATCACCATCACCAAAAATACGCAACCAATACGCGCTACGCCTAATTTGGTGTGGATCTCGGCCGCGTGATACCATCCCGTTTTCACAAGTTCGACGCCGTGATCATGTATAAACAAGTCCATATTGTTGGATGCTCTCCGCGCAGCGGCACGACGCTCTTGTACGAAATGATGTCTGCGTGTTTCGAGTTTGACCGCTGTTACGGACATGAAACCCGTTTTAATCGAACCACCGCTCTGCGTGGGGAAACCCTGCTCACCAAACGACCTAAAGACACCCAATTTATGCCAGATGTGTTAGCACACATAGAGGATTTTTGGGTGATTTACTGCTTGCGCGATCCACGCGATGTTATCGTCAGCAAACACCGAATTGCGGGCGATCGGTATTACTCCAATCTCCGTCTGTGGCGCGAGCAACACGCGTATGCGCAGAAGATGGTTTCGCATCCACGATGTATCACAGTGCGCTATGAGGATCTTGTAACAGATCCTGATTCAGTTCAACACGCACTGCTGGACGCCATACCTTGGCTCAAGGCTTTGCATCCGTTCTCCGACTACCATCAATACGCTTCCCTGTCCTCTCAATCAGAGCGTGCCATGCATGGTTTGCGTGCAATTAATACCGACAGCATCGGGCGCTGGCGAGATAATTTGCCACGAGTGCTGGCTCAGATCCAGCGCCATGGCAGTATCCATTCTGAACTTAAGGCCTGTGGGTACGAGTCAGACGAGCGCTGGGAAAGCGTTCTGGACAATATCGAACCGGATCACAGTAGCAGCCGTTACCCAGATCAATCGAGCTTGTGGGATCGCGCTCGACGGCGCGCGAACATCGTGTTCAAGGTGGCCCTTTACCGATTCAGGCGGCTCGCAAATCGTTGACCCGCTAAGTCTCTATTAGACGTTGGTCCTAGTGGGATTTTCGAGCCACAAACACGACATTAGTGAACGTTTCATTACTCAGACCGTGTCTTTCAACAGCGGCGATATCGGCCAACAAATCCTTTGGTGCTAGAACATCAACTTGGAACCCGATTAGAGCTAAACGGTCACTAAAATCCGTTCCATACTGTCTCACATGCTCATCGGGACGGGCATCCCAAGCCGACCTCTGTTTCTCAGGACCACTATATTGGATAGTCTGTTCACCCCTAACAGGTACTGAAAGAACTGCCCAGCCACCCGGAGCGAGAACCCGGTATAACTCGCTCAGAGCAGCCTCCTCATTCGGAACATCTTGCAAGACGTGGGCACAAATAATGCCGTCATAGCTGCCATCATTCAACTCTAGTTCCTGTATGTCGGATTTGAATGACACATCTTTTTGCATGAGATCGGTGGTGTGATACACACTCAGAGATTGATCTATGAGATAGGCCCTTACCGAGGGCTCAGGCGCGAAATGGAGAATACGAGGGGACCCATTGAGTAAAGTCTCAGTCTGTTCAAATAGTAATATCATAAGACGATCTCGCTCTCGAGATCGACAGAAGGGGCATACAGCATCTTCGCGTCGACGCTTCGCGGTGCCCGCCGGCAAAAATTTTGAGAACGATCGTTGACAGCATGGGCACAAACGCGCGTCGCCGGCATAAAGATAAGGAGATAATGTGTTACGTAACCGTCGTAACTGAACTTCTAGCGGCTTTAAAAATTGCATCTAGCGTTGTTTCCTTAAGCGTGCATTAATACTTTTGTTGTATCGAAGCCCTTGCCCCCAAGAACTACCATTTAGGATCTCAGTCGAAATGCCACCCCGCTCTTGCAGCGCAAGCATACGTGCCCACGCCCTCTCGAGCTTTCGCTTTATCCGCATCCGCGCTACGGGTTTAATCCAACTCGCAATGGGCACAAAGGCTGGGTTGCCAATACCATCGATCATTACCAATCTCAGCGATTGATCTGCGTGCTTCACTGCAACCAGATTATGATCAAGTAGATCGCGAGTAACAATGGCGTAGTCCGATAGGAATTCGCCAAACTGCTGGAACGCGGACCCAAGATCCGTCAATGAACGACCAACAGTAATCCACTCTCGGAGCGACATCGAGATCTCACCATCGTCATCACGCATGAGATCAAGTACCAGCCCAGGCCCTAGATCAGTGTCAATATAACCGTAATGCTTGGGAAAATGACGTGCAAGCACATCACCGTGCTTAGCGTAGAGCTTGTCTAGTTCACATCTCTCGTGCTCATTATTATCGTATATTCGACCAATTCGGTTTTTCCAAGCGCTACTGTTTTTCAATCGCACAGTACGATCGACGTCAGTACGGAGAACTTTGACACACAGCGACTTCTCGTAAGGGTGCTCATAACATAGCCGCCGCCCCCCAACGCCAAAGGGCTCTCTCATGCTAAGCTGAAGCAAATTTCCTGTCATGAAACATCGCCAATCTAGAATTTTCGCTCATTATACGATCCGTACACGGCCAAAGGCTATATTTGTATACTGCCACTGCTGTAACCACTGGTCCGATTCCGATTGGTATGATCCATTGCACTGTCTTGCCGGCGACCTTAAGCTGTATACTGAGTAAAACAGCGGCTCCATTACATTAATCGCCGCCAAAGCAAACTCAGAGAGAACTATGGGCGTTGACCTCGGCAAACTGATACAACTTCTGGGCGACACCGGAGTATTGCGAGATGAAGACGTCCTTGCACGTCCCAACGCTGCTTGGGGTGCCGGCTCATGTCCCGCCCGCGCCATTATTCGAGCCGACGCCACCGAGACACTCTCTCAGGCGATGGCGCTGTGCTACCAGAATGGCCAGACCATGGTGCCTCTGGGCGGCCTAACGGGGCTGGTCAACGGTATGACCTGCGCCGAACAAGACGTGGGTATTTCCCTTGAGCGCATGAACCAAATTGAGGATTTCGATACCGATACCGGTATTATGACTGTGCAAGCGGGTGTTCCTTTGCAGTTGGTGCAAGATACCGCGAGTGGGCACGGGTGGCTGTTCCCCGTTGATCTTGGGGCGAGAGGGAGTGCCACGATCGGCGGCATGATCAGCACCAATGCAGGCGGGAATAGCGTCATTCGCTATGGCATGATGCGCCAGCAGGTCTTAGGACTCGAAGCAGTCCTGGCAGATGGTCAAATACTGAGTTCAATGAACCAGATGCTAAAGAATAATACCGGCTACGATCTCAAACAGTTGTTTATCGGATCAGAGGGCACGCTCGGCATTGTGACCCGTGCTGTTTTAAAACTTCAGCCAGCGCCAAAAACCACCTACACCGCAATGGTTGTCTGCGATTCATTTACTCAAGTTCGAACTCTACTGGCACTTGCGGTGGCTGAGTTATCGTCATCGCTGACCGCATTTGAAGCGATGTGGGGAGCCTATTACGACCTCAATGTCGTTCTGACACAGCGCAATGCCGCGGTGCTGCCGCCTCACCAGCCCTTTTACATTCTGCTCGAGACCAGCCATTCAGAGCAGACCAGCCTGAATCCTTTAGAGCAGTTTCTGGGGCAGCAATTAGAAAACGGCGTGATTAGTGATGCCGTGATCGCTGGATCGATTGCGCAAACCCAACAGCTCTGGGCGATACGCGATGACGTAGAAGCCAAAGTGATTTACTACAAGCCCGTCGCTGGCTACGACATCAGTTTACCCATCGACGCTATGGAGATATATATCGAGCGACTGGAAGCCGCGCTGCACGAACTCGATCCTGAACTCAACTTGATCGTGTTTGGCCACTTGGGCGATGGCAACCTTCATTTAGGCATCGGCCCGACGCACAACCCCTCGTCGGTCGATAAACTGGTGTACACCCTGCTCGCTGATTATCGCGGCTCGATATCCGCTGAACATGGCATTGGTCTCACCAAGAAACCGTACTTACCGCTTTCCAGAAGTGACTCCGAGATCGAGATTATGCGCCGCATCAAACGCGCACTCGATCCCAACGGCCTTCTTAATCCAGGCAAGGTCTTCGATCAATGACGCGCTGGATGCTGGTCATCGCTATGACCCTTTGGACTGGGCTCTCGGTTCAAGCCTATGAAGGCCCACAACAAAAAGGCGCAGCTTGGGTGTGGACCGCAGAGGGCGACTTTAAAACCATTAAAAATGACGTTATCGAAGCGATTCAAGCGAACGGTTTGGTCGTATCCTACGAGGCTCACGCCGCCAACATGCTGGCTCGAACCGCTGAAGCGGTGGAATCCTCAACGCAAATATACGATCAAGCTGAGACTTTACTGTTTTGCAAAGCCGATTTAAGCCACCAGCTGGCCGCGCAGAATCCGCATAATATCGTCTTATGCCCGTATGGCATCAGCCTGTATTCGCTGGTTAACAATCCCACCGAAATTTTCGTGAGCATTCGTCTGCCCGCGCTGGAAGTTGCGGCCTATTCGGAAGTGCATAATTTGCTCGAGAAGATTATCTCGGAAGCACTCGAGTGGTATCAGTAAACGATTGGCTTGGGGCGAAGGGCGTAAGACGCAGAGCCTACGCGCATCTGTTTGCATCTATGGCACCGCGGCGTATCTGACAAGTCGTCAGCTTCGCGTATTCTCTGCGAAGAGCCGTTCAAAGAGCTATTCTCTGATCTGGGCTCGCCCCAACTGCTAACCCAAGGAGCCCACGTAATCTTCGATACCGGGGTTGCCCTGAACGCCTTTTAAAATGGGCGTTTCCAGTGTCTCGATCGTGACTGTTTTGGCGGCGCGCAGATAATCGGCCACGACATCCCAAACCGGCGCCCCAGGTGACTCAGAGCCTACTGTTGCCCACCCTGCCACTCGATACGTTTTGTTAGCCTCGATCCGCTGCCCATTCGCAAGGGTCATATCACTGATTCGCGCATCCATCTGGGCCGACGGCGTCATGGCATAATTCAAGCCGCCTGTTCGCACCATATCACCCCCTTGCTGATAGTAGGGATCGGCATTGAGCAAGTTATCCGCCACGCTCTCAAGAATCATCTTGAGCTCTGAACCTGGCATATCGCGAACATAGGTTTCAGGATACGTCATACAAGTTTGATCGAGCAGTCGATCCATGGTGATCATGTCACCCGGCAATACCGTAGTACCCCAGCGGAACCCCGGCGACAGGGCAATTTCAGCGTCGAGCTCTTGCCGCAGTGCATCGCAAATCAACTGATCGAAGGTGCCATTGAAATTACCGCGCCGATACAACAGCGAATCAGCCATGGCGAGAGGCTCATCCAGAACCGTTTTAAATGGCGCGCGAACTTGCTCAATAAAAGCGGCCATTTCTGGATCGGGTGCCAGCATCTCTGAAAAAACGGGCAGTAAGCGGTACCGATAGCCTTTCATGCGCCCCTTACCCAAATCCAGATCCAATACACCCACAAATTTGCCATTCGACCCGGCATTCGTCACTACTGTGACACCGCCGGAGTTCGTCACTTCGACCGGCACTGGCACACCATCATGGGTATGGCCGCCGAGAATGACATCGATACCGCTCACCTGCGAAGCCAGTTTAAGATCAACATCCATGCCGTTATGAGACAACAACACCACGGCATCCACGTTTTCGTTCGCCCTGATATCGGCAACTAGCTCAGCCAATTCGCTCTCGCGGATTCCGAACGTCCAGTTGGGAATAAAGCGCTTCGGATTAGCGATAGGCGTGTAGGGAAAAGCCTGTCCGATCACTGCAACGCGATGCTCACCCAGCGCGCGAATATCGTACGGCTTGAAGATATGGCCGGTCATGTCATCGTACATCGGCACACCATCGAATATCGCGTCGTCGGTGGCATAGGTATTTTGTGACACAAAGGTGCCATTAAACAGCTCTATGTTCCGGTGTACTTCCTCTTCTAAATAGGTAAATTCCCAGTGGCCCGTCATGATGTCGACGCCAAGGCGGTTGGTCGCCTCGACCATGTCTTGACCTCGAGTCCACAAAGCCGTGCCTGATCCCTGCCAAGTATCGCCGCCGTCTAACAGCAGGCTGTGGCCATCGGGCACCGAGCCCCGCAACTGATCGATTAGTGTCTTAAGATGGGCAAATCCGCCCACTTTACCGAATCGGGCCGCAGCTTCTTCGAAATTTAAATACGTTAGGGCATGAGAGTGCAGAGGATCCAAACCACCCAGTTCACTCAATAGATTTTTACCGACCTTGTGTGGCCAACGGTTAAATGCCGAACCCAAACCCAGATTCACGTTCGGTTCTCTGAAATAAACAGGCTTTAGCTGAGCATGAGTATCGGTAATATGCAGCAATCGTGCGCTGCCATATGAGGGGATCTGATAGAGCTCTGCAGCCGACTTCGACCAAGCTCGTGCTGTCAGTCCAAGACCCAGCCCGGCAGCACTCATTGCCGCGCTCGACCGCATCAGCAAATCGATAAACTCACGTCGATTCATACCCACTCCTGCTATTTTAGTGTTGGCACTCGGGCTTGCCACGCGGTCTGTTCCGTGAGCGCTTGCTGCATCGCAGCACGGGCTGTTTTAATCGCTCTTTGAGCACTCTCGCTCGCCCGTGCACAGTCCCCTGCAGCAATCTCGGCCTTAGCGGCATCAAGATGATCCTGCGTAGCACGCCACGCAAATCCAAGGGCATCAACTTCTTGATAGGCTTGCTGGCCCTCTTGGAGCAGTTCAGATGCCGTTTCGCACTGAGCATATGCCTTAGGTACTAGTGCCACGATCAGCGCGGCAAATACAAAATAAGTTTTCATGACTGCCCGCGGTATCTGTTCTTTATGGTTTTTCTCATTTGCGAGTACTTGGTCCGTTGAGCGGTAAACCCTGACTCATATAGGTCATAAAGTATTCCAAGTTGCGGTACTCTGCGCTCTGCGGTTCGAACGCTTTGGCTTTGACTTGGTCATTGCACTCCATAAAGCGCTTGTGCAAAGGCCCCACGGCACTCCACTTTAATCGATAGGCAGGCCAGTGCGTTACGTGCCCATAGGTCGAACTGAGACGCTCCGCACGCAAAAGATTTCCCGCAGTATCGATATGGCATGAGCTGCACGAAAAGTTCAATTGACCTCGACGCTGATAGTAAAAGGCTTTCCCCGCCTCATAGGCGGCAAGCGCCTCTGGTTGATCAGGCACTTCAATGTCAATGAGCTCGTCGCGAGATTCATAGGCAATAAACGCGGTGAGTGCAGCCATTTCCTCACCCATATAATCCAGCGGCTCTTCACCGTTGGCCTCGCGACATTGATTGATTGCAAGGTCGAGTGTTACGACCTCGGCGGTAGCTTTATCCCAGCGGGGATAGTGCTGTTTGATGGCCGTACTGTCGCCAAAGCAATCGCTATAAGACTTCTGATTCGAGAAGCTCTCGTACCACAGAGTTTCACCATCCTCGATAGTGAACTCGTAGGGCGGAAAATCCTCCATCGCGATCCATTGCTCACGCTTGGCAGCATCAAGCGCATAAGCGCCATTGATGTGATCTTGTCGCTTGACGTTTGGAAAGCGTGACTCTACCTGATGCACCAGGGCGAGTCGGTCTTGTTCTGGGGTTGCCAACGCCCAACTCGCTGCGGTGAGTGTCAAAGCTGCGGTCATCCAATAGCGCATACAACCCTCCTGAGGTGATTCTTATTTGAGCGTATCGGATCGAGTCATCGACTCGCCCTTGTTATCGGTCCACGCTACGGTCACTTCATCGCCCGCTTTGACACCATTCACGTAGAACGTCAAGATTGGATCGGTCGATACTGAACCACTAAATTCGGCATTTAGCACCGGGCGTCCATTGACCGTGCAGCTCACTGTTTCAATGTAGTGCGCCGGAATCACGTTGTCTTGCTCGTCTTTGCGGGTACCGGTTTCCATCGGATGAGGCAACATCATTTTAACCGTGAGCTCATCCCCTTTGCGGCGAAATCGCGCTTTAATCTCTTGTGCCATGTCGTCACTCCTTATTTATTTAACCGCCGCAGCCGCCCAACGTTACTTTAACTTCCTTAAAAGTAGAGAAAACCCCTTGCGCCGTCTCTACTACCGCGTGAACATTTGAGCTACCACCCATTTTAATCCGAGTCGTAATGTCCGCTTGCATGCCCTCATGAATCATAAAACGGGCCGTCAGTGGGTTAGGATTTGCCTCTACTAATAGCGTGACGCTCTTCACGTCAGGTAAATCCGTTTTCACTTTGACGTTAACAAACCGGCCGTCTTCGGCAATTTCCGGCACGTTTAAATCGATCGCGTCAGAGGCCTGAATGGCGCTGTCACCGAACAGTTTTTGCAAAGCAACTTCAAGATCGCTGGCCTGAAACGCACTTGCGTCTCGCGCCAATGCTTTAAAAGGAATCGCCATCAATGCTGAGGCGGCGAGTAAGCCCTGCACCAGGCGGCGTCGTGATAACTGTGTCGTCATAGTCTTCTCCATTATTGTTAGAGCGAGTGAACGTAATCAACGACCCACTCAAGTTCTTGCTCGGTTAAAATATCATGCGCCCCGTAAGGTGGCATATTGGTATTCGGATTGCGGATTCTGGGATCCGCAATTTGGGTTTTTAACACCTCGCGATCCGGAAAACGCATCTGCATCATAATAAATGGCGGCCCACCATTCCCTGCCAGCTCTGCACCTTCGGCTGCGTGACAGGCAAAACAATTACCCGCGTTGCGGTCTGCGGCCACTTCGAAGCCCTTCGCAATGCGCTCTTCAAGCGTAAGGGCCAGCACTGGCACCGACGTAGCTAGGATGATCGCCGCACTCAGCGTGCGTATTGCAAATTTCATTATTGGCTCTCCTGAACCATGTAGTCGACCGAGGCTCTCACTTCGTCGTCGGTGAGTTGAGCAAAACCGCCTTTGGCTGGCATAACCCCCACTTCACCTTGGTAGCCTTCTATCGCATGCCGATAAACGGTATCGATACCCTTGGTCAATCGAGTAGACCACTGTACCACATCGCCGATTTTCGGAGCTCCGGCAAGACCCGAGGTATGACACAGCTGACAGTACTGCTGATAAACTGCCTCACCTGCGGCCGCGACTTCAATCACAGCGTCGATGCTCTGCTCTTCTATCACGAGCTCAGGACCAATCGACACCAGTGTCACTGAAGCGGGATCTTTACACCCTGACATACAGCGTTCGTTGTTCGTATCGGGTCGTTGATCGGGGATAAAGTTGGGCTCATTGGGTAATCGCACTTCCGCTAGATTGCTGTCATCCATGACAAAATCGTAGTCGATTAAGTCATTCAAAAATAAAACATAAGCGGTCAGTGCGTAGACTTCGTCGGGGTTCAAAGAGCGCGGTGCGGTATAGGGCATAGCACGATTGATGTAATCCCACACCGTGCTGGTGTGGTTCCAATACGAGCCGACTGTTTTATGTGGGCGCCCATCTGTTAACGAGCCTTCGCCACCAGCCAGAGAAGGGTAGCCGTCGACGCCCTCACCAAAAGTACCGTGACAAGATGCACATTTCGCTTCATAGATCCACTCGCCATCTTCCACGCTGCCACTGCCCTCGGGTAAGCCAAGACCATCGGGGCGGACATCGATATCCCAGCCAGCAATTTGCTCTTCGGTTGCGGGCTGACCATAGCCATAATGACCAACCCCAGGTTCAGACCAAACCGATTGAGCAAGACTCAGTGATGCCAATACAGTGACCGCACCTAAGACATTACACTTACGAGATCTGAACATTACGCACACTCCCGTCTTTATTCACTTGCCATGTATGTATCGCATTCTTGTGGTAGATCGAATTTTCACCGCGCGCAGCCCGCAGTTGCGCATACGTTGGCTGCACGTAGCCGGTCTCGTCGACTGCTCGACTCTGCACGAGCGCCGTCTGACCATTCCACTCCCAATCAATACCGAAGCGAGTTAGTGCCCTTGGAAAGACTTCGCTGGTAAAGCGAGCCTGTCGCCAGGTCACTCCGCCGTCGAAAGATACGTCGACGTGTTTAATTTTGCCTCGACCAGACCATGCAAGACCCTCTACCCAGATCTTTCCCGGGCGAGTCATCGGATTCTCGGGGCATGGATTGGTCACCACCGAATTGCACTCCTGCACGAAAGTAAACTCGCGCGAACGCCCATCTGGCATCAAATCCGTGTATTTCGAGGTTTCCTCGCGGTGATACCAAGGTGCATCGCCCACTTCGAGTCGACGCAACCACTTAATACAGGTATTGCCCTCCCAACCCGGATTCACCAATCGCACCGGATAACCCTGCTCGGGGCGCAAGGCCTCGCCGTTTTGCGCGTAGACGACCAAAGTGTCATCGAGCGCTTTCTCTAAAGGAATACTACGACTCATATGTGAGCCATCAGCGCCCTCTGCTAGGATCCACTTGCCCTCTGGCTTGACTCCAACTTCTTGCAGCAGGGTCGACAGCAGTACACCGGTCCATTCAGCGCAGCCGAGCATGCCGTGGGTAAACTGCAGACGATCCATTTGCGCACCGCGCCACTCCATTCCACCATTAGCTGGGCATTCAACAAAGCGCGTCATGCTCACTGAGGGGAAGCGCATCAGATCGTCCATCGATAATATAATCGGGCGCTCAACCAAACCGTGGATCATTAAATGATGTTCCTGCGGATTGATCTCTGGAAGACCCGAATGGTAGCGCTCAAACATCACGCCACTAGGGGTAATAATGCCTTTTAGGTCCGCTAAAGGCGTGAAACTGATCGAAGAAATACGATCTGGTGTAAGCCATTCCACCGTACGACGTTGAACGTGGGCTTCGTACTTTGATGGCATCCCATAGGGATTTGCCAGTACTGGACTGCCAAGACTTTTACCGTAAGCAGGCTCAGTGGGTGGCATTGCGGCCCGCACAGAGGGCGCAGATAAAGCGGCGGCCGTCGCGGCACCTAGAAAAGTTGCGCCTTTCCGGAGGAAGGCCCGACGATCACTGACGGTAAGATTTTCGCCTGACTTGGCGACATCTTGTAGTAAACTATCAAGTTCTGCTTGTTTATTCATGCTCGGTCCTTATTATTGTTGCAGAGCGGCACGTCATGTGTCCAAGTAGCATATTATAAAATTCTTAAGTAACGCAACCGCTAAGAGGAAAGACGCATCGTGGATCTCAAAAAAATGCAGGCATCGGCGAAAAATGCGACCGACATGTTGAAGCTGCTGGGACATCCAGACCGGCTCATGGTGCTGTGCCAACTCAAAAATGGCGAGGCTTCAGTGGGTGAGTTATCGCGGCTCTTAGATATCAAACAATCGCCTCTGTCACAGCATTTAGCGCGCATGAGACACGAAGGCGTGGTCGTTAGCCGACGCGATGCGCAAACCATTTATTACCAGCTCTCTGGCGATAAAGTGGCGCAAATCGTGACAGTTTTATATGAACTGTATTGCGCAAATCAAGAAGATGAAAGCGACTGCGACGCCCTAACCCAACGCGAGGCGCGGGGTTAAATATCACCGCAATGCGACCCCACCTTGCTACACCTTACTTAACACTATTTGCATATTAGAAAATTTGCAGGTAAGTTTAACCAACAATAACGATAACGAAAAAGGGATACCCTATGAAGACTCCTCGCTTACTTCAGCTGTCGGCGGTGGCTCTCGTCACTCTCGCACCTCACACAATGGCAACCAATGGGTACTTCACTCATGGTGTTGGTAGCCATAACAAAGCGTTGGCTGGCGCGGGACTTGCGGCACCATCACAAGCCATTGATGCGGCAAACAACCCCGCTTCAGCTTTGCTCGTAGAAGACCAATCGAACGCAGGTATTAGTATTTTCTCGCCGCAGCGCAGCTACACGGCATCAACAAGTTTAGCTCAGGGGAACATGGGGGCGTTCAGCATCACCACCCAGGGCACTCTCGATAGCGACAGTGAGTATTTCCCAATTCCCCACTATGCACGCAAATGGACACTCGATGACACCAGTGCTTTGGCGTTCAGTTTTTATGGCCGAGGCGGGATGAATACCGACTGGCAAGGTGGCTCTGCAACCTTTGACCCCGATGGCGGCATGGGCCCTGCCCCCGTCATGACCATGGACGGCACGTTCGGAATGGGTGATGCTGGCGTCAATCTCAATCAAGCCTTTGTCGAGCTGGCGTATGCCAAACGCCTGACAGACACCGTTGTCGTAGGCGTGTCACCTGTCGTCGTATTGCAGGCCTTCGAGGCCAAAGGTCTCGAGGCATTCACCGGCTACACGAAAACCTTCGCTAGCAACTTACCTATGGGCGCACCTGCCGGATCGCTGACTGGTAATGGTCACGACACCTCTTACGGCGTAGGACTCAAAGTCGGCGTCAATTGGCAGCTATCAGATGGCCTCACATTCGCCTTCGCACACCAGACTGAAGTAAAAATGTCTGAGTTTGATGATTACTCAGATCTCTTCGCCGAAGCCGGTGGTTTCGACATCCCAGCCAGCACTCGCATTGGGTTGAGCGTACAGGCCAGTCCTAATCTATCAATTCATGTCGATGGTGAATCCATCGGGTACAGCAACATTCCCTCCGTGGGTAACTCGGGCGCCAATGTGTATCAGTGCCCAACCGCGGGCCAAGGATTCAACGCCATCGACAACTGCCTTGGTGGCAATAACGGTGCTGGCTTTGGCTGGGACGACATGTCTGTTATTAAAGTGGGCTTAACATGGTCGTCGGAGCGACTGCCGGGCACAACCTTTAGAGCAGGTATCTCTCTGGGCGATCAACCCATTCAGCCAAGTGAAGTTCTGTTCAACATTCTGGCGCCAGGGGTTATGGAACAACACCTCACATTTGGTATTGCACGCGAGTTAGGTAACGGCAAAGAATGGGGCGCCACGTTCATGTACGCGCCAGAAGAATCAGTGAAGGGTAGCTCGTTGTTTGATCCCACCCAAACCATCGAATTGAGCATGAAGCAGTTTGAGCTCGAATTCTATTACACCTGGTAAACCTAACCCGGGGGCACCTTGAGTGTCCCCTTTTTTTAGGTGAAACTTAAGAACATTGTAATATTATTAACTACAAAGGGAGTGCTGATATGAAAGATGGCATCATTTCTTGGAAGGTCGCAGGAGTCGCTCTAGGGCTGCTTCTTATTTTGGCGACTTATTTAGTGAAACCGCTCGGCGTATCCACCCAGTTTGTGGTGTCTGATGCCGCAGTGGTGCACTCGATTGCACCAGAATTTGCCGAGGGCAATACCTATCTGGCGAAATACGGCGGCGAGGAAGATTGGGGCGTGGGCTATGGCTGGATGTTGGTGTTTGGCATGCTGGTAGGCGGTGGAATCACGGCCCGACTCTTTGCCAAGCAACAGCCCGCCGCAGACAAAGGCTCAATGCCGAGCCTTTGGAAAGCACAGTTCGGACCCTCACGCCTGAAGCGCACGGCCGCTTGTTTCGGGGGTGGTGTGTTGTTGCTGTTTGGAGCCAGATTGGCAGGGGGTTGTACCAGCGGCCATATGATCAGCGGCATCTCGCAAATGGCAATCAGCTCATTCATTTTCGGTGCCGTGACCTTCGCCGTTGCTATCGCAACCGCCAAATTTTTATACCGAAACAAAGGAGTTTAAGCCATGACATTGCTTATCGGATTCTTAATTGGCTGCGCTTTTGGCGCGATTTTGTTTTTGGGCGGCGCTTCAAGCTATCGACGCATCCTTGGCACGCTATTACTCAAAGATATGTGGATCATGAAGCTCATGCTAACCGCCATGGGCGTTGGCACCTTGGGTATCTACCTTCTTGATCTGGGTAATCTCGCCAATCTCAGCATCAAACCCGCCTACATCTGGGGTGTGGCTGCTGGTGGCGCCATCTTTGGGATTGGCTGGGCACTGTCGGGTTACTGCCCGGGCACCTGCATTGTGGGTTCTTCAGAGGGCAAATCTGACGCGATCGCCACACTCATTGGCGCTCTGGTTGGTGCCTTCATTTTTGCGCTCGCTTATCCCCTGATTGAACGCACCGTGCTAGCGCCTGCCAACTTGGGCTCTATCACCCTAGAGAGCATACTTGGCGTGCAAGGCATTTACATCGCTATACCGTTTAGCGCCCTACTGCTGTTCTTAGCCTTTTTTGTTCTGAAAGATCGCTACGAATAAGCACCCAATCGGTTCACCTTTATGCCTCAGTTTGCTTTGCAGCTGGGGCTTTTTCTAGGTATCACACAGAGAGTTACTACCGGCTTTTAACCGATTATCTTTGTGATTCCAACTGTTTTCAAACTACCAATGTTGACTGATGAGGCAAAATACTCACTTGATCGGCGACCCATTTTAGGACTATCAGATCTGTGTAATATCTGCCGCCTGATGCATTTGCAAAACACGCGGCCTAGTTTGGCAAATCTCAGCATCAAAGTGATGCTACTGGTGGGGAAAGGTCAGTGCTACGGGTAGATTATTGCCAGGGATTAATTACCTCAACATCACTAGCGATGAATGGGCTAGCATCCCGAGTGGCTACTTTCATCACATTACTCTTTGCGATAGCAGCAATATGCCCATTTGCAGTGCCAATAGATAGCCCCCTGCCTTTTGCTCGCGCCATCAGAACACCATAGGCTTCAGATGCTGCTAGATCGTAGGAAAGAATACGACCTTTGAAGAGTCCTAATACTTCAGTCTCGAGCCTCTCTCGGAGTACCGTCCTTCTTTTTCCGTCTGGAAGAACAGCAAGGCCATAGCGTAACTCACCGACCGAAATCGCGGTCAGATAAAGTGTCTCAACATTCTGCTGATCCATCCACTCCACTACGCGGAGGTGAGGTCGCTGCCGAAGCGGCTCTGAAATGACATTGGTATCAAGAATAATCATTCGAAATCGACAGGCACAGCCAGAGTCTTGTCGCGAAGACCACTTAACGAATCAATCTCTGGATCTGACAAGCCTGCAGATTTACCAATATCGGACAACAAAGCGCCTAGTTTTACACGAGCATCAGGCAAGACCGCCTTAGTCAAGATGTCGCGAACCTCTGATTCAGCGCTACGCCCATGTTTTGCGGCAAGTGCACGCAGGCCCTGATGCACGTCAACAGGTAAGTTTCTGATAGTAATAGATGGCATAAAGACCTCCTGAACGACTCAGTGATTGCACTATAGCGATTTGATTGCACTTTTCCAAGCTGTGTTATCCATTCGCATTGGAGCTCATCTACCCCCTCACGATTCCGCAACAGCCGGTGCTGCTTGCTCACACGGTTTCAAGTATAACGCAAGTGCTTTAACGCGCGTCAGCACCTAGGAAACGATTTTTAATCATCTTCCGTCAACGAGAGAAGACTCTATTCCTTCAACGTATTGCGGCCTATAGCGGCTATTCCAAAACCCAATTATCCAGTTTTAGGTTTTCAACCCTCCCGAACTCCTTGAGATTATTCGTTACCAGGGTGTGACCCAGTGCGCGTGTGTGTGCAGCGATCCAAAGATCATTATTTCCTATCGGCATGCCTTTCGCACTCAAGTTTGCTCTTATATCTGCATACTCTTTGGCAGTATCTGTCGGCATTGGTAGCACCGGGATATACGCCGCAAGCTCATCAAGTATTGCCAACGCTTTTTTTGCATTGTTGCTTCTCAGCGCACCGAGCTCGAGCTCACCGTAGGTAACCAGGGACATTGCGACAGACCCTACAGACAAAGATTCAAACTTCTGAAAAACGCTTATTGGCTTTTTCTTAATGATGTAGATGCAGATGTTCGTATCGAGCATGTGCATGATTAGAAGATTTCGCGCTCTTGAGGAAGGGCGTCATCACGACCATCAGCCATAAAGTCGCTTGGCATATCTGCGAGTAACTTGAAGGCCGCTCCAAGGTTTTTTGGTTTGGGCTTCAGAATCACTTCATCTCCCCGCTTGAATATCTCCACTTCTGTCGCTTCGAATCGAAACTCTTTGGGAATTCGCACAGCTTGACTATTACCCGACTGAAAAATTTTAGCTTTCATAACCCAGCCCTCCGCGTAAAGTATATACACCGAAGTATACACTCGATATTGGTTACTGCAAATTCGCTCATTACAATCGCTCGTACATCAGCCCGCACATAACGTCTGGGGGACTGTCATATCACTTAACTCCTCACGATTCTGCAACAGCCAGTACCGCTTGTTCAGACGGTTTCGAGTATAACGCAAGTGCCGCACAGCACTTTAGCAACGACGGAACGATTTTTAATCATGTTCAGTCACAGTCGCCACGCTCGGGAAAGGTCAATCAGGGGCGTTTTCTCACGCAGAATTATTTGGCTTTGCCAGGCCCCTCTAACTTGGCAAGCTCTCGAAGCGCTGCGGAGAATCCAAGCGTTACTGGACGTGGCCACTTACCCGACGGACTTACCATACCGCCTTTCAAGCTGTTCAAAAGGCCTAGCTTACGGCTTGCACGAAAGCCATGCTTCGAACTGCGCTTCAGTGATCCCCAAACCAATGATTGCGCCTGCATGCAATGTGCTTAAATCGGTTAATGTCATGGCTGTAAATTTTGCTGTCTCGGCTATGCCATTTTGCTTACAGAAGTCTTCGATGTAGCCTTCCGCGAGTTGGTCGTGCAACCCATTGACGACGACCAATCCCATGACTTCCTTTCTTTGTCGTCTGTACTGAATGCGAAACACATCAATTTCCCCGAGCGATTTTTTTACGACGCCATATTGCTCGCATGAGCGCAGATAGGCCCAGGCATAGAACTCTAGCATGGGGTCGACATTGTTTTTTTCATAGATGGCAAGCAAGGCGGCGTTGTAATCATCCCGCGAAACATCGGTAAAGCTGAGCGGACATAAATTTTCCTTGATAAAGGGGATATTGCAGCTCAGGCGCGAAGTGCGCTTGTTAACATCTTCAAACGCCTGCAAATAAGACAGATGTACCAGCAGAAAGAAACTTTGCTCAAACGGGTCTTTGATCTTACGGGCTTTTAGTAAAATCAGCTCGAATAGCTCTTTGAGCAGATGGGCGTTGTTGGGCGGTTGGTACGTTGATTGCCCAATATTCACCTCAATAGATCGGATACTGCCGCAAGCCCCAGGGTTTGCCAGCAAATCCTGCGATAGCAAATGGTGCAAGTTGCGGATCGTCAGGCTTTTTAGCTCAATATCTTGAGCGTTTTCTACAAGGAACAGAATGGTTTCCTTGTGGTTCATGATCATCACGGTTTCTTCATGAACCTTGCCATCCGCGGTTATGCCTTCCTCAACCAACTTTTGCGTATCCAGCCGTGAGTAAGTGTTGCCTTCCAGGCGACTAGAGTTATAGGACAGATCAATGAGCAGCCGCTGGCAAATGTCCCGTGCGTAGGTGCCTGCCGCCAGTACCTTGTCGAAGCGTTTGCCTTTCTTGTGTAGCTGTCTTCTGACCTTTTCCCGCACATATGCTGTCTTATTTGGCTCGTAGCTGTCCAAAAAATCACGGTTATAAGACATTCTGGGGCGACTATGAGGCGGAGTGTCCAAAAACCTAAGGATATCTTGGCTTTTTGGACTAAAAATCTCGTGCATACTGTCCGTTAAATAGCCAGCAACTTCTTTTTTGGACACATCTAGGGGATAGTACTTCCTGGCCTTTTTCTCACCCTCTTTTAGTATGAGGCCGTCCTCTGACATGCCTACCAGACGGCGTTGCAATTTTTTGTAATTGCCCGAAAAACAAATTAATTCTGAAATTTCTCCGCGAGACAATCCTTCTGGTTTTTTCTCCAGAATGGCTAGGATTTCCTCTTTTTCTCTTTGTACATCGGGTGCCATGACCGCCCCTTTAAGTGTCCGTTAAAATAAGCTACCCCATTTAATGAACATGATCAAACGATATTTTGGACATCAATAGCTTTTAATGGACAGATTGCTGCTGATTCCATGATTCAAATGCGACATTTAGTGCTGATTTGGCGCCGTAAGATTCCCCTAAAGCCCAGACTCTGTTAGTAGGTAAGGCTGCTGTTGCTAACCTCTTAGATTCGGCTGGTGTTATATTTCCTAGCGACTGGTGCGACCGCTCGAAGTTAGCAGCCATTAGAGGCTTAGGGACTCTCAAAACACTTCAAGTATAACGCAAGTGCCGTACAGCACTTTAGCAACGATGGAACGATTTTTAATCATGTTCAGTCACAATCGCCACGCACGGGAAAGGTCAAGCGCACCTCACCCTATCGAATAACACGCGAACCGAAAACTTGCGTCAGCAGAGGCAGGCAGGCTTACACCAATCGCAGTTATCCTTTAATGTAAGCAAAGGCAAACCACCTACAACGTCGATCACGCAACGTACCACTAAGCAGGAATTTGAATCCATGACCACAACTCGTTCAAAGTTATCCCTTGCTGACTGGATTCTGCTGTTTGCGTTGGGTTTACTCACCGTCGGGCTAACGCCAAACGCGCACAGCGACGACAATCAGTCGCCAACCGATCCTTTTTACACTTTCAAAGAATGGGCTGGACCGCCGATTCGCGTCTGGTTTCATCTGCCCACCCAATTCACCCCCGATTCGCCGATTGTTTTTGTAATGCATGGCGTGGGTCGAGATGCCGACCGCTACTACGCGGAGTGGCGTGACTACGCTGAACAGTACCAATTCGCATTACTGGTACCAGAATTCAGTCAGCGTGACTTTCCAAAAGCTGCCGGCTACAACTTGGGAAATGTATTCGATACTGAAGGTCACGTGAACCCTGACACACTTTGGTCGTTCTCGGCCCTAGACCCAATTTTTGATGCCTTTGCCTCTCGCGTTGGCTCTAATCGGGATGCGTATCGTCTCTATGGTCACTCAGCAGGCGCACAATTTGTGCATCGCTTTCTGTTCTATAAACCCAATGCCAAAACCGAAATGATCATCAGTGCGAACGCGGGATGGTACACCCTGCCAAAGAACTCGGTTGAATTTCCGTACGGCTTAAAAGGCAGCGGCATTAACGAGGCGAGTCTCTCGCCAGCGCTGCAGAAAAACGTGATTGTGCTGCTCGGCGACGAAGATACAGATCCCAACCACCGATCGCTGCGACGCACCCCAGAAGCTCTGGCTCAAGGCGCACATCGTTTCGAGCGCGGCCATACGTTTTACAGCACGGCGAAAAATTTGGCTGCCAAAGCGAATATCTCATTCACTTGGCAACGGGTTATCGTGCCTGGCGCCGAACACAGCAACGCACAAATGGCAGCAGCCGCGGCACCTTTACTGGCTCAGATGACAACGAGTCCCGAGCGGGATTGAAACCAATTGAAAACTCAATGATGATGACCCATTGCACTCCAGACTACGGAATGCGGAATGCGGAATGCGGTTAGAATGACTCGATTGGGTGCTTGGTGATTGAAAGTGAGACCCGAAACAGACACTGAATCGCCAGTAGATCAGCAGAGACTCTTTATTCGATCAGTCCTGTTGCTGAGGAAAGAACAATCTTAACAACCGCCCTGCTGAAACACGAATGAAAGTTGGATCCCAAACAGCACGCTCAGACGTTTTTTGATACTATCTTGACAACCTCAGCGAATAAGAACCCGTATGTATTTTCGGCTCAACTACCGATCAAGAACCCAGCTCACGGCGCGTCGCTCGCTCGTTCACGAACGGTCG
>OBNU01000027.1_pt1 | contig 24830 bp, 23 predicted proteins | sample 1494211 | NCBI WGS metagenome assembly OBNU01 (sample SAMEA3275559, study PRJEB22092) | marine metagenome | biome: ENVO:01000252 "freshwater lake biome"; feature: ENVO:00002042 "surface water"; material: ENVO:00000021 "freshwater lake" | collected 2014-06-21T10:00:00+00 | depth 2 m | reverse complement strand
GTTCAGGTTCAGGTTCAGGTTCAGGTTCAGGTTCAGGTTCAGGTTCAGGTTCAGGCTTTAATCTATTCCTTAGTGATTAGGTCGATCATCCTTTATGCTAGTGTCACTATTTACCAACGCTGGGCGCCGTTTAGGGCGCTTTTTTCTCGCTTCACTTAATAAGGGACACTATGACTAAACCAATCCTGCATCACTATCCGTTGTCGCCTTTTGCTGAAAAAATCCGACGAATGCTAGCTTACTGCGAGTGCCCTTACGATGCCGTGGAAACGTCGCCGATGTTACCTCGCAAAGATCTGGATTTGCTAACGGGTGGTTACCGTCGAATTCCGGTTGCACAGTGGGGCAGTGATATTTACTGCGACAGTCGCGCGATTGCCGAGCGTATTGCCGCAGATTGTGCCCGTCCTGAGTTGGCACCTTCTCGCCAAAGTCCTGAACAGGACGAGTTTATTCGCCATGTCGATGGTGCGTTATTTTTTGCGGTGGTGGGGTTGGCGTTTGCTGGTTCGTTAAAGCAAAAAATGCGCAAACAATTCGGGATTCTGGGGCTACTCCGTTTTGTATGGGATCGGATGAAGTTAATGCGAGGTGCCAAACCGACACCTCGAGGACAGCAAGCGAAAGCACTTGTGATGGCACATTTAACAGATATGGAAGCTCGTCTTAAAGACGATTATCTGTTTGGTGATACGCCAACGCTGGCTGATTTTTCGGCTTATCATAGTTTGTGGTTTTTGTATGTGGTGGGCGAGCATCCCGGTATTGAAACTTATCCCAATATGCAAGCATGGATGGATCGAATGGCCGCTTTAGGAACGGTGCAGATGACCACGATCACAGCGGCAGACAGCTTGAAGATCGCCAAAGAAACCACACCACAGCTGGCTGAGTCTGGATTAGAAATATCTGGTGAATCGATCAAGGTGGTGCCAGATGACTATGGTTTATTACCGGTCGCAGGGCAGTTGGTGGTAGAGAATGAGCATGCGTTTATCATCGCTCGTCGCAATGCGCGGGTGGGTGAAGTTCATGTCCATTTCCCGAAACAGGGATTCCGACGCGAGTTGTGAGTACTCGTCTAGCTGGTTTTGATATGGCTTGGCGTCCCGAGCGCAATGGCTCAGGCTTTGCAGTAGGCCAGCTTGATGGCGATATTTTGGTGCTGGAATCAGTGCAAGTCGCTCAGAATACGATTGCTCAGTGGATTCAGGTCATTGCTCAAGAGTCCTTATTCGGGATTGCGATTGATGCGCCACTGATCATTCACAACCAGTCTGGGCAGCGTCCTTGTGAAGCGGAACTCAATAAAGTCTTTCGCTCAGCCAAGGCCGGATGTCACCCCTCGAATCTTAGCCTGTATCCTGATGCGGCGAGTGTGACGCTCGGCATCAAGCTGGTCCAACAGGGCTTTACTCATCTTGCTCAAGATCAGAAATTCATGCTCGAGTGCTATCCTCATCCGTCTATGGTGCGGCTGTTTGATTGGTCTGAGCGCTTACCCTATAAGCGTGGGTCAGTAGAGCTTCGCAAACAAGGGCAAGTCATGCTGGCCGACGCTATTGTATCTTTGGAACGAGCATCGCTTGCATTCCACATTCCAGAGTCTAGATCAGAGTGCCTGCAGCGTGACTTTATTATGTCGTTGCGAGGGCGCGCGGTGAAACAGAATGAGGACGCTTTAGATGCCCTAATCTGTTTGTACATTGCGGCTTTGTTCGCGACAGGTGCAGAAGGGTATACCTTCGGAGAGACCGATACTGGCTATGTCTGGGTGCCAATGAATGCCGCAGGGAATCGAGCATAGTCTGATAGTTCGGTTTGAGCACTCAAAGAGTTCTAGCGGTTTAAAGCTGCGTAAAGCAAGCTCAGTATTTGTGTAGATTAGCCAGAGCTTAGCCAGAGGTTAGCCAGAGATTAGCCAGAGATTAGCCAGAGGTTAGCCAGAGGTTAGTCAGAGCTTAGCCAGAGCTTAGAGAGTTTGCCTGAAGGCTAAGTGAATGGCAGATGAGTACGGTGGGGCGGGACGCTAGTCGAAAATACCATGCAAGAACCATGTCTTTCGATGTCGATCTTGAAACACCCAGAACCGATACTGATGTTCATCTATAGCGATGTAATAGTCACGACACTGAGGTGTCTCCCACCAGAAATCCTCTATGCGCTCGGGTCCGAGAATGAGCTTTAGCTCACCGTGTATCCATTGCTTGCTGTGATCTGATGACGTATTCACTGGCGGATCTAGTAACCATACTGGGCGCGGTACTGGCGTTATCTCGCGAACTGAACAAAGGTGCTTATGTGTTGGCTCGGTACTGAGTTGCTGGGCAAACTCGGGGATATGTTCATTACGTAATCGAATATGTTTGATGGCTTGATGGCCCAGACGTGTTCTCAGTTGATCTGTTAGGGTCTGTTTGGACGGGCCTTGCTGGCCCCCGAATAAGTCGCTTGGTTCTTTATCGATTGGCAGTAATCGATCAACGCTGAGTTGTAGAGCATCAATGGGTTCTTTGAGTGCGAGCGTCTCTAAACGAATACTCAGTAAACCGAGCCAGGGTTCGATTCGACTGTGCGCTTGACCACTTCTGATATCAAAGGTCTCTCGGTAGCGATGAATGCCTTCTAGACGCCATTGCAAAGTATCAGTTCGATGCTGTGTTTGTTGTAAAAAAGCACTTAAGCCTTGCAGTAAATAGTCAATGCCGGGCCAGAGTTCTTGAGTGTCTTTGACGTCATAGCCAAATCGGAATCGATGCTGAAAATAGGCAGGTGGCTGATGGTCTGCTATGTAGGCTTCTTGTTCTCCTTTGAGTTGTTCAATATGTCGAATAAAGGCTTTTGAGCAGCGCTTTCGCAACTCCGATGTAGGTAGAGCGACGAGGTCTCCAATAGTCTGGATACCGCTCATTTGGAGCGCTTTAGTATCTTTAGGGTGCAGCGTATGGAAGTGTTCTAGGCCTAAACCAGAGATCGATGCTAGATCGGCTGGTTTGATCGATTGACCTTCGGTGTTTAGAAAGCTCGCCAGCCAGGCGCGGATCGGTGACTGAGAAACCCCGAGGCGGTAGTCATAAAGATGATGCGCTAAGTCAGTTTGTAGGTGGTTGAGTAAGTTTTCGACACCTTTAAATAGCCTTAGGCTAGGTCCGATTTTCAACAGCACGTTGTGACCAAAATCGCAGTATAGCGTGGGTGTGTAGCGGTAAGCCCAGCTGATTAAAGCATCTAGGCCGTTTGTTTCTTTGACCGTGTCTCTTGGGAGCCACAGAACAGTGTCTGTGCCGGCTAATTGCAAGGCATGTGCTAAGCTCTGCTGAGTTCGAATACCCAGATCGTAGGCAGCCCTGTTGATGCAAACAATGCATTGTTTATCGATAACAGCTGCGGCCGAAGACTCAGTATGAAGGCAATCTAATGCCCAACGAGGCAGTCGAATACATAACCACATGATTGTTGAAGCTCTGTTGGTATTACTGACCAGATGCGTTATTCAGGAGATAACCGATAATAATCTTGATGAGAAACCCGAAGACACCCATCGCGAGCGCAATATACAGAATCATGGTGCCAAACTTTCCGGCATGACTTCTTTTGGCTAAATCCCAAACGATGAAGACCATGAAGAGGATTAGTGCTCCAACTCCAATCGTCACGCCATAGTCTGTTAGCCACTGATCGCTCATATCTTGCTCGCTTTACTTAGGCAACTGTCACAATCGCTGCCTCTGGCGTGTTGACCGGCAATTCCCACAGCTGTGGTTGATTTGGCAGGTCGTCTGTTACCGGCAAGTTTACCTGAATCTGTTGTTTACCGCCGCGTTGCTTGATGATTTCAAATTCTCGATAGGCCACTGTCTTTAAACGCAAGCAGGCGGGCGCGTGATCTTGGGCGGCCTTTAATGGCCGAAATAGTACGATAAGGTTATCGTGTTCAGTTGCGGCGAGTTGCAGTTTACGCAGCTCGGCATAGCTGTACTGATGCTCGCCAAGCCAGGCGAACACTGTGGCGCAAGTGTTGTTTTTAATGGCTTGTTCGGTGCTCCAGAGGATATCTTTCTTGGAAGCTGTGTGCACGATGAGCACTTGCTCTGTAGGGATATCGCGTGCCTCAAGTAGAGGTGCGTAAGGGGTGCAGGGCGGATTGATGAAGGCTTGCCACTGATCGCGCTCAGATAGCGTCCGCATAATGGGTAAAAAAGTGCCCATAGACCCTAGCCCATAGCTATCGCTCAGCATTTCGATGGTATTTCCTAAGGGCCAGCCGCCGCCGGTTAAGACAGCATCTAAAGTTGGGTAGCCGGTACTTCGGCAGCGGCGATAAGTGCTGACATTGATCTCGCCATGATTAAATCCGCCTAACCAGGTATCTTGGCGCTGAATAACGTGTTCGAGTAATGCATTCATGAGTGACCTCGTTTCGTTGTGCTAGGGGGGCAATTACCGACCCTATTAATACTGTATGTTTGTACAGTATTTTAGTTCGAGACTGAGATCAAGGCTTTGTATTAAAAAAATGAGGGTGATCGCCAGGATGTGTCGTTATAGGCGACATATCCTGACAAGTATTCTTAAGAGACGCGTTTTATTTTTCTAGGCGCATGTTAACCATACCTAAAAAATCGCTTTTACCCAGAGGCACGCCTTTGTGTCGCAAAATATTATAAGCCGTGGTCACATGAAAGAAGGTGTGGGGCATGACCCACTGCTGCATGTGCTCTAATGCGGTATTAAAGTGAGCAGACCCGATGGGAAGATCGCATTGTACTGGTTCGTTCATACGATGCTCATATGCCTCCGCATCAATCCTCTTGAGGTCATCGAGTAGAGTGACGAGGGTGGCATCTACATCAGCAAAACTCTCGATTGCCCCGGTTGCTGTCGGGCTTATTCCCGCGATACGAAGGGCTCCTTGATGCCCGGCCAGCATCTGGACCGCAAATATTTGGGTGCGTAAATCAAACATATCGTGAAATAGCTGGGCGTTTAGAAGCGCCTGCTCGTCAAGAGATTGCTCGGTGATGTGTCGTTGACCGACTTTCATCACGCGTTGTAAATTTTTGATCGTGGCGATCAGGGGTTTCACCGTAGCATCATAGAATGAGAGACTCATGTGGTTCCTTAATTAGCGATTGGCTTGTTTGAGGTTAACAGCTATTTTTTCGTAGAGTTGCCAGGGGTCATCATGCTTGATCCCTTTAATGGATTGATCAGCGTCAGCCAGCAGTGACACCGCACGTTCTAACCGTTTTTTTGACAGGCGCTTCACTGCCGTTTCAACCACTCGTTGCCGTGTTTTCCAAACTCGGTTTTGCATCAGTGCTTGAGATAACGAGACCCCAGCGTGCACGCTTGACTGAATATCAAGAAGCAGATGAATCTCGCGAGTGATCACCCAATGAATGGCCATGGCTTCGGTGCCCTCATCATGAAGCCCTTTAAGCATCCGAACGGACTGCGAGGCATGACCTGCAAGCAGCGTGTCGGCTAGGTCATATACATTAAAGCGGGCACTGTCTGTCACCGCTTCCATCACGGTTTGAACAGTGATGATATTGTTATCAGCCGTATAGAGTTTTAGTTTTTCGATGTCTTGTGCTGCGGCTAGCAAGTTGCCTTCTACTCTATCGGCTAATATGGTCAGCGCCTCTGGCTCAATGCTCAACCCAGCCAGTTTTATTCGGTTCTCTACCCATTGCGGTAGTTGTTGTTTCTCGATCGGCCACAGGCGAATGATGCCACCAATCTGATCGATGCTTTGCGCCCATTGACTATTGAGGCTTGCCTTATCGAGTTGATCTATCGTGACCAATAAAATATCACCATCAGGCTCGCAGCGTGAGCAATATTCAGTCAGAGCCGCACCACCTTCTTTGCCTGCTTTTTTAGTCCCCAACCGCAATTCGATAATACGTTGCGATGCAAACAAAGAGAGTGCATTAGACTCGGCACTAAAATCGTCCCATCGAAAACTCGTGTTATCGGCCTGATGGATAAGACGTTCTTCAAAGCCACGTCGTCTTGCCGCTTGCCGGATAGCGTCGCAGCATTCTTGCAGCTGGAGTGGTTCGTTACCGGATACCAAATAAACCGGGAGTAAGTTACCCGACAGGTGCTGTTCGAGCGTATTGGGGTAAATCTGCATTACGACCCAATGGCGCGAATGCGCAGAGCGACTCGCTGGGTGAGTCGATTCGCGAGTTCTTGTTGCAGTTCTCGTTCGATCAGATCTCGTTCAGTACGGCTTGCGAGTGGTGCTTCCGGATCATATTCAAGTCGTTGCGAGGCTTCGATAATTCGCTCGAACTCATCGCTCGCGGCCATTTCATTGATCGCGGTGTTGGGGTCGTCACGAAAGATCAGCTGGTAGCGGACTTGTCCGCGGATATCATAATCAGCAATTCGCAGAGACTCACCCACAGTGAGCGTGTTTTGGCTGAATTCAACTGGCTTAACAATAAGGGTGAGATCAGCATCTGAGCCGCTATTAATTCCCGCAGCCGCAAGCGAGCTGTTGAGCTGGGTTGCAAACTCACTGTACGGACTTAATCCCACTACCCGGATGCCCACTTGGGATTCAGGGTTGACTCGATTCCCTTCAACCTGGCCACGAAGCTGGAAACCACAGCCACCGACAACCGCTACCAAGAGTACCACCGTTAAACGCACTAAAAAGGTCATCAGTTAGCCACAATGTTGACGAGTCGGCCCGGTACAACAATGATTTTACGCACTGTTACCTCTTTAATGAACCGCTGTACGTTATCTTGAGAGAGAGCCAATTGTTGAACGATTTCTTCAGAGGCGTCAACCGGGACATCTATTTTTGCTCTGACTTTGCCATTCACCTGCACGACCAGTTCTAGAGTGTCACGGAGTAGTGCACTAGGGTCCACTTCCGGCCATGTTTCGTGTGTCATATCCGACTTGTATCCGAGTGCCAGCCATAGTGCATGGCTCAGATGCGGCACGATGGGGGCAAGCAGTTTGACCACAGCAGTTAATCCCTCGCGCATCACCGCATAGGCATCTTGCTGACTTTGATCCAGGCGCGCCAACTCGTTACAGAGTTCCATAACCGCCGCAATTGCAGTGTTGAACGTTTGTCGACGGCCATAATCATCGCTGACTTTGGCAATCGTTTCATGCAGTTTGCGCCTTACCGCTTGAGGCTCCAGCGGTTTGTCGGGCACTTCAAACGATGCATCAATATGTTCGTAGGCCATTCGCCACAGACGTTTCAAAAATCGATGTGCACCGTCTACGCCCGCATCTGACCACTCTAAAGACTGCTCTGGTGGCGCCGCAAACATACTGAATAAACGCACTGTATCGGCGCCATAGCGATCGATGAGAGCCTGTGGATCTACCGTGTTGCCTTTTGATTTACTCATTTTGGCGCCGTCTTTCAGCACCATTCCCTGAGTGAGCAATCGTTTGAAAGGTTCATCGGAGGTTACAAGGCCCGCATCACGCATGAGTTTGTGGAAGAACCGAGCGTACAGTAGATGCAGGATAGCGTGTTCGATCCCGCCCACGTATTGATCAACCGGCAACCAATAGTTAGCGTCGGCATCGAGCATTGCCGAGTCATTATGTGCGCTTGCGTAACGCGCGTAATACCATGAAGATTCCATGAAGGTATCGAAGGTATCGGTCTCCCGGACTGCCGGCGATTTGCAGCGTGGACAGTGGGTATTGTAAAACTCTGGCATTTGTTTGATCGGCGATCCAATGCCATCGAACTCGACATCGGTCGGCAAGACCACGGGCAAGTCGCACTCGGGCACGGCTACAGGGCCGCAGCTTGAGCAGTTGATGATGGGAATCGGCGCACCCCAATAGCGCTGCCGCGATACACCCCAGTCGCGAAGTCGATACTGGACTGTCCTTGTACCGCAACCTTTCGAGTTTAAGGCCTCTGCTATGGCATCGAATGCTTGATCTGATGAAAGCCCTGAGTAGTCGCCCGAATGAATAAGTCGACCGCGCTGTGTGTAGGCTGCTGTAGTGATGTCACACGCACTGTCATCATTCGGTTCAATGACCTGAGCAATAGGTAAGCCATATTTGGTCGCAAATTCCCAATCGCGCTGATCATGTCCCGGCACCGCCATAACCGCACCAGAGCCGTAGCTCATCAGCACAAAGTTGGCCACCCAAACTGGGACTTGTTCGCCGGTCAGTGGATGCACTGCTGTAAAACCAGTCGGCATACCTAATTTTTCAGCAGTTGCGAGATCGGCTTCCGCCATCTTGGCGGTCGAGATTTGCTTCAAGAAAGATGCGAGATCGGGTTGGGATGCTGCTGCTCGCTGCGCCAAAGGATGTTGCGCGGCAACAGCAACATAAGTAACACCCATGAGAGTATCTGGTCGCGTGGTATACACCGATAGCGCTCCGTACTCGGGTACGTCGAACTGCAGCTCGACGCCTTCTGATCGACCAATCCAATTGCGTTGCATAGTTTTGACCTGCTCAGGCCATTCGTCTAGCGTATCGAGATCGTTCAGCAGCTGCTCAGCATAATCAGTGATCTTGATAAACCACTGATCAATGGTGCGACGTTCCACGGGGTTATCGCAGCGCCAGCAGCAACCATCGACCACTTGCTCGTTCGCCAATACGGTTTGATCAGTCTCGCACCAATTCACTTCTGCCTGTTTCTTGTAGGCCAGCCCTTGTTCGAAGAGATGGGTAAAGAACCATTGCTCCCAACGGTAATAATCTGGGTCGCAGGTGGTGACTTCTCGAGACCAGTCATAACCAAAGCCGAGTCGTTTGAGCTGATCGCGCATATAACTGATGTTATCTGTAGTCCATGCAGCTGGTGGCACTTTATTCTTAATCGCGGCGTTTTCTGCGGGTAGACCGAAGGCGTCCCAGCCCATAGGCTGCAGCACGTTCTTGCCCTGCATCCGCTGAAATCTGGCAATAACATCGGCGATGGTGTAGTTGCGAACATGACCCATGTGTAGCTTACCACTGGGATAGGGAAACATCGCGAGGCAGTAAAATTTCTCACGTGAGGGGTCAGGTGTGGCGATGAAACTGGCTTCTTTATCCCAAAACGCTTGGGCGTCTTGTTCTATGACAGATGCTTGGTAATGCACGAAAACTCTCTTTTTAATAAGGATGCGGGACCTACCCGTTCAGTACGGGCCATAGGCGCTATGTTAGCAGTTATCAGCGACGGAGCGGTACTGGTTCGCTTCGGTCGATTAGCTTTTGGTGTTGATGGCTGGATCTGGAAGAGGTCGTTGCCGGCCATAAAGCAGGGCAATCAGGGAGAGCACCAGAACTGGAGTGCTGCCGGCCTGCATAAATGGTGTGGATCCAGAGCGAGCGAGGACCTCTCCGCGAATGAGGACAGGTACAAATTGATCCGAACGTGTCACGATTTCTCCCTGCGGATTGACGATAGCAGAAATCCCATTGCTGGTTCCACGAACCAGATATCGTTGGGTTTCTGCTGCTCGCATTTGGGCCATCTGCAAATGTTGGATTGGGCCTATGGAGTCACCAAACCAAGCGTCATTGCTAATAGTAAGGAGCCAGTCTGTGCCTCGGGCTCCGCGAGCGACCAGATCAGGGTAGACGATCTCGTAACAAATTGAGGGGGCAATGATTTGTTCTTGTGCCCACAGAGGGGATTGATACGGATCGCCAGACGAGAAGTTCGACATCGGGAGATCAAAAAAATCAATCAGACCGCGAAGCGCGAAGTCGAGCGGAACGTACTCCCCAAACGGAACTAAGCGCTGCTTGTGATAAAGCCCCTCGCCACCTGCAAAAACGCTAATGCTGTTGTGATACTGTTCGGTCGCTCTATTTGCGAATGGCACACCGCTGATGAGCGCCTGATTGTTTTGCTCGATACCTTGTACCATGGGGTCAATATCTTGCAATGCGCGATGGTAGAGGGCGGGCACTGCCGCTTCAGGCCAAATAACAATATCACCAGGAAGCGCCTGCTGAGTGAGCTCATCAAGCTGGCTCAAGATGGCCTCGTAATAGCGAGGATTCCACTTGATTGCCTGTGATGTGTTGGGCTGAACGATGGCGACCGTGCGCGCCTCGTCGCTCGGGGTGGTCCAGTTGACGTTGGCTAGGCTCGCGCTAAGTATGGCGATGCCAACCGATGCGCCCACCGCTGTACTCAGGTGTAAGACTGTGCGTCGGAACAACGCCAATACCCACAGGCAGCCCAAACCACAGAGGACGAATGAGAGTCCAAGCACGCCAGTGACGGGCGCAATGCTTACCATCGGGGTATCTGTGAGTCCGTAACCGATGAATAACCATGGGAACCCGGTGAGTAACCAGGTCCGCAACCACTCATTCAAGACCCATAAACCGGTGAATGCAAGGGCGTGGGTTATTGAAAGTGGCCGATTCCACAGAAGTCGGCGGTAAACGAAGGCCATGACCACGAACAGGAGTGCAAGTAGGCCGCAAAAGAGGAGTGTGAGCGACGCGGCCAGAGCAGCACTGGCGTTGCCAAACTGATGAATGCTGACATAGACCCAAGAAGCGCCAGCACCGAACAACCCCAAGCCATAGAACCATCCCAGTAAGGGCGTGAGAGATCGTTCAGAAAAATGCCACAGCAGCCATAGCACCGCTGGTGAGATTGCAGCGACAGGCCAAAGCGTGAAAGGTGCGAGCGCTAGAGTGACGCTGGCACCGGCTAGCAGGGCCGCCGCACACCGGAGCAGAACAGACCTTAGGGTAGGGGGTGTGGGCTCCATAACGGCAGTCGCTAGAGCTTGGAAACCCGGAGGCTCTGAATTTTACGCTGGTCGGCGTGAATGACTTTAAAGCTGAAGTCGTTAAACGAAGTGATCTCGTTGCGCGCAGGCATGTGGCCAAAGGCTTGGATGACCAGTCCGCCGATGGTATCGAATTCCTCGTCGCTTAACGCAGTTTGAAAGTACTCGTTGAACTCATCAATTGGCGTCAGCGCTTTCACGAAAAATTCCGAGTCGGTGATTCGACGAATGAATTCGTCTTCGTCAATATCGGTCTCGTCTTCGATTTCGCCAACAATTTCTTCAAGCACATCTTCAATCGTCACGAGTCCAGCGACGCCACCGTACTCATCAATCACAATGGCCATGTGATTCCGGTTTTGGCGAAACTCTCGCAGCAGAACGTTGAGGCGCTTACTCTCGGGGACCACAAAGCACGGACGCATTAAATCGCTCACCCGAAATTCAGCGTGTTCTTGGGCCAGTAGTCGTGGCAGTAGATCTTTCGCCAGCAGAATCCCGAGTACTTGGTCGGTACTGTCACCAATGACTGGAAAACGAGAGTGCGCTGATTCAATGATGTGCGGCAGCAGGTCACAGAGCGTGGCATCTTCTTTTACCACGATCATTTGAGCTCTGGGTATCATGATGTCTCGGGCGTGCAAGTCGCTCACCTGCATGGCACCTTCGATGATACTGAGCGCATCGCGGTCAATCAGCTCGTTATCGACTGCGACATTCAAGACGTCTTGTAGATCTTCTCTGGTGCGGGGTTCGCTAGAGAAGAGTAATCCTATTTTATCCAACCACGATTTATCATTGCCCTCACTGCTGGGCTGTTCATCGCTCATGATTGTGTTATCTCCTGGGAAATTTCAAGATAGGGATTAGGGATATGTAGCGACTGCAGCAAACTAGTTTCGAGTGATTCCATCGTCACCGCATCGCTCTCGTTGATATGATCATAGCCGAGTAAATGTAAGCATCCGTGTATCGTCATATGAGCCCAGTGATGACTAATGGGCTTGTTTTGAAGATGGGCCTCCGATTCTATTACCGGGCCACACAAGGCGATGTCGCCGAGCAGATCGCTCTCTACATCGTCCGGTAAATCAACCGGGAAAGATAAAACGTTGGTAGGCTTGTTTTGCTGCCGATAGATCTGATTGAGCGTCTGCATTTCGTCGCTATCGACAATTTTGATGTCGACATGACCTTCGCGATCACAGCGTCTTAGTGCCGCTGTGATCCAAATATGAAAACTGTCGTCGTCAGGGCTGTCGATGGTGCTCGCCCGGTCGATACACACACTCACGGTCATTGGTGTTGGCTCTCGCCTGTGGCAACTTTCAGTTCATGTTGGTCATAGGCTTCAACCACTCTCTGCACTAAGGGGTGACGCACGACATCTTTGTTTAAAAAGTAAGTGAAGCTGATACCATCAACCCCATCCAAAATCTGACTGGCGTGGATCAGCCCTGACGGAGCGCCACGCGGCAGATCGATTTGCGTTGTATCCCCTGTGATGACGGCTGTAGAACCAAATCCAATCCGCGTCAGGAACATTTTCATTTGCTCGCGGGTGGTATTTTGCGCTTCATCTAAGATGATAAAAGCGTTGTTGAGAGTGCGTCCGCGCATAAAGGCGAGCGGTGCGACTTCTATAATGTTTCGCTCAATGTATTTATTGACCTGCTCAAATCCGAGCATTTCGTAGAGCGCATCGTACAGTGGGCGTAAATAGGGATCTATTTTTTGGGCCAGATCACCGGGTAAAAAGCCCAGTTTCTCGCCGGCCTCCACCGCGGGTCTCACCAGTAAAATGCGTCTGACCCGTTCTTGTAACAGGGCTTCGACTGCGCAGGCGACCGCTAAATAGGTCTTGCCGGTTCCCGCCGGACCGATCCCGAAATTGATATCGAAATCTTGTATGGCTCTGACGTAGCTCAGCTGGTTTTTACCGCGCGGTTTAACGGGTGCTCGTTTGGTTTTGATGACAACAAAGTGTTCGTTGTCAGAGGGCTGGTCGAGCAAGTATTCACTGATGGGAGCCGAGTTAAGATCACTCATATCGGATGTTTGCATATGTATGTGGAGTGCCTCCGGAGACAAAGGTTCGCCCGTGCGAATTGTGGAATAAAGCTGCTCTAGAAGCGTTTTCGCCGTTTCACTGGAAGCTGAGGGCCCGCTGATGGTGAAGCGATTCCCCCGCGAGGCAATACTGACATTCAGGTTAGCTTCGATTTGTTTCAGGTGCGTATCGTACTGCCCACACAGAGCCGCCAAATACTGAGAATTGTTCGGTTCTAGGGTAGTCGAGACGACGTGGAGCTCTGAGGTGCGTGAATCTGTGATTTGCGTCAATTCGTGTCGATGGCGAAAGCCGAAGTCATTAGAGAAATAAGGATAGTCGGCTTGCGCACTGAGTCAAGCCACGATGCCCAAAAAAGTGTGATTTTAGTGATTTTTTTTCAAAGTACCGCGCAGTGAGTTCGGCAGCGCGTTATCAATCGTAACCCAGCAAAAATCATTGATAATGCTGTGATCATCACACGCGAAATTAACGACTCGATTATTTTCTGTTCTTCCCTGCAGTTCACCGGGGTCTTTTTTAGAGCGACCAGTGACTAAAATACGCTGCTCGCTGCCAACCATGGCTGCACTAATAGCTTGGGCTTGCTGGGTGATTCTTGCTTGTAGTCGCTGTAGTCGCTGCTTCTTGACCTCTTCTGGCGTATCGTCCGCCAGCTCGGCAGCGGGCGTTCCCGGGCGAGCGCTGTAAATAAAGCTAAACGAGGAATCATAGCCAACGTCTTCGATTAACTTCATAGTGGCCTCGAAGTCAGCCTCGGTCTCGCCTGGAAAACCCACAATGAAGTCGGACGATAAACTGATGTTAGGGCGGATCTTTCGCAACGCACGGATCTTTGACTTGTATTCCAAGGCGGTATGGCCCCGTTTCATAGCGGTTAAGATGCGATCTGAACCACTTTGAACTGGCAAGTGAAGGTGATCTACGAGTTGCGGTATCTCAGCGTAGACGTCAATTAAAGCTTGACTGAATTCGACTGGGTGCGAAGTGGTGTAGCGGATCCGTTCAATCGCTGGAATTCGAGCCAGATAGGTCAGTAGTTCTGGAAAGTCAACGATCTCGCCGAGGTGATTTAATCCTCGATAGGCATTCACATTCTGGCCGAGCAGATTCACTTCACGGGCACCCTGATCGGCTGCGCTGGCAACTTCTGCAATAACGTCATCGAGAGGTCGCGATACTTCTTCGCCCCGAGTGTAGGGTACGACGCAGAACGAGCAATACTTGCTGCAGCCTTCCATGATTGAAACGAAAGCGCTCGGTCCTTTAATCTCTGCCTCTGGCAGGCAGTCAAATTTTTCGATTTCAGGGAAACTGACGTCAACAACCAGGGTGTTGCCCGGGCCTCGTTCTGCCCTTTCCGCCATCATCGCTGGTAAACGATGTAGTGTTTGGGGCCCAAAAACAAGATCAACGTAGGGCGCGCGCTTGCCGATGGCAGCGCCTTCCTGGCTGGCGACGCAGCCACCCACGCCGATAATCAAGTTGGGGTTTTTGTCTTTAAGAGGTTTCCAGCGACCTAGCTGATGAAAGACTTTCTCTTGTGCTTTCTCGCGGATTGAGCAGGTATTGAGTAAAAGTACATCCGCTTCTTCCGGGTTGTCGGTGCGCTCAAGCTGGTGAGTCGTTTTGAGTAAATCGCCCATGCGAGCCGAGTCATACTCATTCATTTGGCACCCATGGGTCTGAATGAACAATTTTTTCACCGACATGATGCGTTTAACCTTTGCGTTTCCAAACAGGCTCGCGAGTATACCGATCTAAGCCCTTGAAACCTAGACGTTAAGCCACAATATTTAGCGCAATGGGCGCGATATCAGTGGCAATTTTCAGCAACGTTGGTAGTATTGCGCGCCCTTCATAGTATTCTGCAACAGCGATAGGGCACGGAGAACAGAGTGTATAAAGTGATTTTTCACAATGCCAATCAAGTATTCGAGGTGTTTGCTCGCCAAATCTACCAAAGCGACATGTGGGGATTTATCGAGATCGAAGAGTTTGTCTTTGGAGAGCGCTCGCAGATTGTTGTGGATCCCAGCGAAGAGAAACTCAAAACCGAGTTCGCGGGCGTCAAAAGAACGTATATCCCATATCAGGCAGTGATCCGTATTGATGAAGTCGAGAAAGAAGGTGCCCCAAAAATTTCGCAGGTACCAAATTCGACCTCAAATTCGACGAGTAATGTGACTCGTCTGCCTTTCCCACCAATGGCGCCACCTCATGGAGATGACGCCTAGTTAGGCTTCCGACGTCTAGCAGATCTTGTTAAACAGTGCGGTTGCTCGCTTGGTTTGCCAAATTTCTGAACGTGGCTAACTTGACGCAGATAACGAAAGCGTCAACCGCTGCTTGCACGTCATTGATGTTTGGGAAGCTTGGAGCAATGCGAATGTTAGAGTCGTTTGGATCTTTACCATACGGAAAAGTGGCGCCCGCCGGCGTGAGCTTCACGCCCGCATCTGCAGCGAGTGCAACGACACGTTGGGCCAAGCCAGGCAGGGTCTCAAACGAAATAAAGTAACCACCTTTGGGGTGCGTCCATGAGCCCATGCCCGTACCACCCAAGGAATGCTGCAGAGTCGAGATCACGGCGTCAAATTTTGGTTGAAGCAGGCTGGCATGTTTCTGCATGTGATCTTGCAGCGTGCCGAAGGAATCGAACATTCTGACATGTCTTAATTGATTGACTTTGTCGGGTCCTATGGTCTGAAACGAGAGGTGATGTTTCAGCGCAGTGAGTACGGTCGAACTACTGGCCAAGAATGCGATGCCCGCGCCTGCGAAGGTGATTTTGGAGGTTGAGCCAAACTGAATGAGGTGGTCTTCTGTCTCAGCAGCAAGCGCATAATCTCTGATGTTGCCGAGTGCGGGTGCGTCACTGGTCAGTGCGTGCACGGCATAGGCGTTATCGTACAAGATCAAAAAATGTGATGACGCTCGTTTCGGGAGTGCTGCAAGCCGCGCCAATGTTTCATCGCTATAAATACACCCCGTTGGATTTGAAAAGCGCGGAACACACCAAATGCCGCAGACATTGTCATGCTCTGCGATCGCGCGCTCGGCAGCGTCCATGTCGGGGCCCGTCTCGAGCATTGGAATCGGTATCATCTCGATCCCAAGGTAATCGCAGATGGCAAAGTGCCGGTCATAACCTGGGCTAGGGCACAGTATTTTTGGTGCACTCGCATCGCTTCTGAGCCACGGTCGCCCGAAACCCGAGCGCTGTGCAAAGTCGACGACAAGATACATGAGGGCGAGACTGGAGTTGCCACCGACCAAAACTTCTTGCGCCGGCACCCCTAACATTTGGCCAAACAAGGCTTTGGCTTCCAGCAATCCATCAAGACCACCGTAGTTCCGGGTGTCGGTCCCATCACTCGCCATGTAATCGCCCCCCAGAATGCCATCGAGGGCATCGGAAAGCTGGGTTTGCTCGGCGCTTGGCTTGCCTCGGGTGAGATCGAGCGATAAGCCTGCCTGGCACAGTGCGCGGTAGCTTTGCTCGGTCTTTTCTAATAATTCGATCACTTGGTCTGCCGGCATTTGGTCGATGTGCACGCGGTGCTCCTGAGGCAATGAGTCGGGCTGGGCGCGTATTATAGCGGCACCCCAGAGAAACGAGAATGATTGAATAAAGGCGATGTAAAAAATTTACGAAGCTGGGTCGAGCTCGGTTGTCGCGATACGCCTATCTGATCGACGTGACGGTCGGTCGTCTTTACAACGACAGATATCAGATGTGGTTGGTCTTGCCGGGCTTAGAGCTTGGCAATAAGAATTGCCCGCATGGGTGCCGGATGTCCCTCAATCGTTTTCGAGGGGTCGTTGGGATCCAAAAAGTGTGACAGTGAGTGAAATTGCATCCAGGAAGTTTGGCGCTGCTCGTCTACCGTGGTCACTGTGATATCGACGATGCTGACCTCTTTGAACCCCACTTTCTTGAGCCATTTCGACAAGGCTTCAGGGCTCGGTATACACCATACATTGCCCATCCGGGCATAGCGTCCCGGTGGCACAAACACGGTATTCTCATCGCCTTCAACCACCAGCGTTTCGAGTACGAGCTCCCCTGTGTCTGTCAGGCAGTCTCTGAGTTGTACAAGGTGGTCAAATGGCGATCGTCGGTGGTAGAGCAAACCCATTGAAAATACGGTATCAAAGGCTCGCAGTTGGGGTGGGATATGTTCTATACCAAGCGGAAGAACGCTAACTCCGTGTGCCTGAATGTAGCGTTGTAGAGCCCAAAATTGCAGTACGAACAGAGGCGTGGGTTCTATTCCGATCACTTCACTCGCGCCAGCGCCCAGCATTCGCCAGGCGTGGTAGCCGCTGCCGCATCCGATATCGAGTACGCGCTTCCCTGTCAGGGAATCGAGGTGAGGTTGCACTCGGTCCCATTTCCAGTCAGAGCGCCACTCGGTATCAATCTCGATATCGAACAGTCGGAAAGGACCTTTGCGCCAGGGATGCAAACCTCTCAGTGCATCTTCTAGCGCGGCCGCTTGCTGCCTTGATAGCGGTGAGCCGCTCACACCGACAGCCGATTGATCTAAGTGCACCTGGCCTGCGGGCAGATCAGGGAGCGATTCAAGTGCGGCTCGCCAACGCTGTAAATCGCCATAACGCTTGGGGTTAAATCCCGCTTCGATTTGAGCTGGCAAAGCCTGAGCCCAGGCCTGCAAGAGAGGGTCGGCCAGCCAACGCTCTATCAGAGGCTCGTAGTTCATGACTTGATGGCGACCAGAGAGGCAAAGTTAAAACATTGAAACCAGACATTGCAGCTATCGCAGCCTGCTGCGAGTAGTCGTGATCGGTGCGTTTCGATGGTGTCAGGAATCAGAACGTCTTCTATGGCACTGCGCTTTTGTGCGATCTCTAAATCACTATAGCCGTTACGACGTTTGAACTCGTGATGCAACTCAATGTTGAGTTGATCAAGGTGGGCCTCTAAAAATCGCACTTTCTCGGAGATGATGATGATGCCGCCAGGAAGCAGCTGTGATACCAGAGTATTGACCAGTTGATCTCGAAGTTCGGGTTTCACAAACTGCAGCGTAAAGTTGAGCACAATGACCGACGCCGGGCCATATTCAAACTCGGTAATATCAGCACAGGTTAGTTCAGTGTCAGTGGTGTTAGAGTCGGTGCTCACTATCGACTGGCATCGTTTGATCATTACACTTGAGTTATCGATGCCCACAATGCGGCAGTCGGCGGGGAGTGGCTGCTGCCGCATCGCCAAAATGGACGCCCCGAGTGAACAGCCAAGATCATACAGTACGCTATTGGGTTGCGCGTAACGGGCGGCAAGCACGCCTGTCATGGCGATGATGGTTTGGTAACCGGGCACCGAGCGTTGAATCATGTCAGGGAAGACATCGACCACCGATTGGTCGAATCGGAACGGCGCGATGTGATTCAGCGCGTCGGCGAAGAGGGTATCTTTGGGTTCTGACATAGTGAATTCTAGCTGATATCGACAAGGCGACGATGATACCATGATGTCTGTAAGGTCACATCGGCCGCCTAATACCCGTCACCAGAGGATTCGACATGTTATCCAATCTTGCACCGCTCCCCAAAGACAGCATTCTTGGTTTAGCAGCGCTGGCTCGCGCTGATGATCGCGTGCACAAGATCGACCTTACGGTTGGGGTCTATATGAACGAACGAGGCATATGCCCGGTAATGAGCGCAGTTCAGCAAGCCCAGCAATCGCTGATTCAAGCAGAAGTATCGAAAGCATACCTACCAGCGCAGGGTGATCCAACATTTGTGCGGGAGATTGTCGGTTTGGTGCTGGGTCAAGATCATCCTGCAATTCATGAGCAGCGCATGACAGCGATCCAAACGCCAGGGGGATGCGGCGCTCTGCGCATCGCGTCCGAACTGATCGCAGCGGCGAATCCGCGAGCGAAAGTGTGGCTGCCCTCTCCGACCTGGCCGGTTCACGAGCCACTATTGGGCAGTGTTGGTTTGGAGTTTCAGCGCTACAGCTACTACGATCACACTCAGCATGGGTTAGATTTTGAGAGCATGCTCAACGATTTACAGGGTGTTGCAGAGGGCGATGCGGTGCTTCTGCATGGCTGCTGTCACAATCCCTGCGGTGCTGATTTGTCGGAGTCACAGTGGCAGACGATCGCCGATTTACTGCTCGAGCGGAAGGCGATGGCTTTGATCGATGTCGCCTATCAAGGCTTGGGTGATGATTTGGAAACCGATGCATTTGGCTTAAGGTTGCTGGCTCGGCAGCTGCCTGAGGTCTTGATCGCCGCAAGCTGCTCAAAGAATTTCGGCCTGTATCGCGAGCGCACAGGAGCAACGATTGTGGTCACACAGACGCCCAAAGAGACTGAGATTGTATTGTCACAAGCTCTTGGCGCGGCGCGCCGGCTCTATAGTATGTCACCGGCTCACGGGGCACTGATTGCGGGTCGCGTGCTGGCAAGCCAAGAGTTAAATGAGCTGTGGCGAGCGGAACTGATGCAGATGACCCAGCGCATACAGTCGCTGCGATCACAGTTGAGCCAGCGTTTAAGTGTGGTGACGGGCCAAGACTTCGGTTTCGTCGCGCACGAGAAGGGCATGTTCTCGTTTCTTGGGCTTACCCAAGCGCAGGTGCAAGTGCTTCGCGATACACACGCGATTCACATGCTGGATTCTTCGCGGATCAATGTGGCTGGACTGACCGATCAAAGTATTGAGCCTTTAGCGCTCGCGATTGGAACAGTGATCGCTCAGTGATGATCGAGTTCGAGCCAGCGTTCCATCTTCTTCTCTAGCTCGAGTTGCAGCTCTGCCAGTGTCTTCGCATGAGATTGAATCACACTGTGCTCCTGACTATAAAAACTGGGATCGATCATTTCAGTTTCCATGGCCGCAATTTGCATTTCAAGAGATTCTATTTCTTGGGGCAAAGCGTCGAGTTCACGCTGCTCTTTATAAGATAATTTCTTCGGTGTAACGCCACTGCTGGCGGGGGGCGCCGTTGCAGTAATCTCGGCGCTGACTGCTTTGGGGAGTAGTTTGGCAGCGTCACCCAAGGCCTGTAGCTTGAAGCCCCGATTCTCCCAGTCGGTATAGCCACCAGCGTGCTCAGTGACTCTACCATCGCTCTCGACTACCAGTAAGCCGGTAACGGTATGATCCATGAAATCACGATCGTGGCTGACCAATAGCACGGTACCGGGGAAGTTCATGATCTGCTCTTCGAGCAACTCCAGTGTTTCCATGTCGAGATCATTGGTCGGTTCATCGAGCACCAAGACATTGGCAGGTTGAGTGAATAGCCGCGCCAGAACAGCACGATTTTTCTCGCCACCTGAGAGGGCCCCAATGGGGGTTTGAGCACGATCTTTAGCAAATAAGAATTCCGACAGGTAAGAATAAGCGTGGCGTTTGTGTCCATTGATTTCAACAAACGACTGACCGCCGCAGACCGCGTCCATCAGACTCATGTTGGGATCGAGCTCAGATCGCAGCTGATCCGAATAGGCAATATCGAGCTTGGTGCCTAAGATCACTTGCCCTGTCTTAGGTGGAAGGTGTCCCAGTAGGGTGTTTAAGAGGGTTGTTTTACCGGCGCCATTCGGTCCGACAATCCCAACGCGATCGCCACGCTGAACAATGAGATTCACCTCTTTCAGGATCGTCTTATCGCCAAATCCAACTGATACGTTCTCGAGTTCAAGTACCCGTTTGCCAGAGGACTGAGATTCGCCGATTGAGAAGCGAGCCTTGCCTGTGACTTCGCGGCGAGCAGCACGTTCCTTGCGCAGCGCTTCCAAGGCACGCACTCGACCTTCGTTGCGGGTTCGTCGTGCTTTGATGCCTTGTCGAATCCAAACCTCTTCTTGCGCGAGCTTTTTATCGAACTCGGCGTTGGTTTTTTCTTCAGAGGCCTCGAGTTGCTCTTTAAACGATAGGAAGCCGCGATAGTCCCCCTTCCAGAGATTGAGATGACCTCGATCTAGCTCGGCAATGGTATCGGCAATTTGCTGTAGAAAGCGACGGTCGTGCGTGACAAGAATAATGGCGCCACGGAATTCACGCAGTTGCTCTTCCAGAAATTCGATGGTGGGGATGTCCAGATGGTTTGTTGGTTCATCTAAAAACAGAACGTCGGGTTCTGAAACCAGGGCTCTTGCGAGAGCGACGCGCCGCCGCCAGCCGCCTGATAGGTCGGCCAGCATAACATCGCCATCGATATTAAGGCGAGTCAGGATGGCCTCGACTTTTTGCTGCAATCGCCAACCATCTGCAGCTTCTATGGTTTCCTGTAACCGCTGCAGTTCATTCATGTCCTCGGCGGTCGCCGTCATGGACAGTGCGTGATATTGAGCGAGCGAGGGTCCGACTTCGCCAAGACCGGCCGCCACGACTTCGAAGCAAGTTCTATTGACTCCCTCGGGTAAATCTTGCTCTAGCATCCCCAGTTTAATCGCTGGACGCACCCAGCGTTCGCCGCTATCGGGCTGAATCAGGCCGGCGAGTAGCTTCATTAGGGTCGATTTTCCGGCGCCGTTGCGACCCAGTAATCCAATTCGCTGACCTTTATGAAGGGTAAGATTCAGGTGGTCAAAAATCTGATGAGTACCGAATTGTAAATTGATGTTGGTCAGCGTTAATAAGGGCATAAGTCAGCACGGATGGAATGGACGCCGTAGTCTACGCCCCTAGGGCGCCTTTTTCGAGGTGCTTTTTACCTCTGAAGGCTCCATTGGAGCAAACTTTCCGCTACTATTGCACCCCGATGAGTGAGAGGAATTGCTGTGATTGTAAACAACAATGAGCGCCTAATAGCGAATTGGCTCACGGTCTGCTGCATCGTGATCTTTGGAATGATTATCCTCGGGGGGGTGACACGCCTGACTCACTCGGGCTTATCCATGGTGGAATGGCGTCCGCTTCTTGGCATCATACCGCCCCTTACCGAGGCTGAGTGGATGCGGGTATTCACCATTTACAAGGCCTCGCCTGAGTATCAACTGATTAACTTTGGGATGGATTTGGCGGGATTCAAGTCGATATTCCTGTTTGAATACTTACACCGTGTTTTGGGTCGCCTCATCGGCATGTTGTATTTCGTACCTCTGGTTATTTTCTGGATGCGCGGGCAGATACCCAGTGATGTGAAAGGTCGACTGGTGTTGTTTTTGATCCTAGGTGGCTGTCAGGGTCTGTTGGGCTGGTTTATGGTAAAAAGCGGGCTAGTCGATGATCCGAGGGTCAGTCAGTATCGGCTTGCTTCTCACCTTGGGTTGGCGATCTTTCTGTATTCTTGCTTGGTTTGGCTGGCGTTTGAGCTGCACGCGAGGGCCCGCGGTGTGCAGAAGTCCGCGACTGCGATTTTAGCACCTTGGCCAATTGCGTTGATTGCATTGGTATTTATCATGTGTCTGAGTGGCGCCTTGGTAGCAGGAACCCGAGCAGGGTTTGCATACAGCACCTGGCCTTTGATGGGTAATTCGTTCATTCCCGATGGCTTGTATTCCATGACGCCGTGGTGGAAGTCCATTTTTGAGGACATCACCACCGTGCAGTTTAATCATCGAATGTTCGCTTATGTTTTGATCGTCCTGATTGGATATTGGTGCGTTGATCTGTGGGGTAAGGGATTGCGATTGGCATCGGCGTGTGTGGCAGTTGCCTTAACTGTCCAAGTTCTGCTGGGGATATCAGCGCTCTTGCTGCATGTGCCGGTGGCTATTGGCGCGGCACATCAGGGCGGCTCAGCGGTGCTACTTACAGCCTTGATTTTCGCTGAACGCTCATTGGCGTGGTCGCGTCAGACGGTGACGGTTAATCGCACTGCCAGTGTGATGCCTGCTCAGCTTGGGCCTGCTTAGCCTTCGGTTCCTCAGATCTATGCACCAGCGAGAATTAAAGCGCTTATTGAGTTCTGTGCCTCTGTGAGCACACCGCGTGCTGCGCTGTCTGATGGGTCGCTATTGTTTGGGTATGGCTCGTAGGCGGCAGGTGACGTCTATCCAAAATAATCAGATAGCGTCACGCTAGACGCGAATGTGACTACAGCGCTGATCAGATGCCTAAGTGATTGATAATAGTGGGGAGTACGAGAGAGGTGATGATGGCGCAGAGGGCCATACTGAGCCCTGCAAATGCACCACTCACAGGCGACATTTGGAATGCTCTAGCAGTGCCGACACCGTGAGCCAGTGTGCCCATTGCAACGCCACTGGCCACTGGGTCGGTGATCTGAAAGTATCTGAGTAACAGTGGGCCGAACATTGCGCCAATAATACCCGTCGTGATGACAACCGCAGCAGTTAGCGCAGCACTGCCGCCCGACAGCTCGGTGATTCCAATGGCGACTGGCGTCGTGACTGACTTTGAGAGTAAAGCGATCAGACTGTCGGGTAACAGTTGTAAGCTTGATCCTATGGCATAAGCCAAGCAGAGATTCAGCGCGGTTGCAGCACTTAGGCTCGTGAGCAGGGGTATGGCTAGGGCTCTGAGTCGATGCCGTTCTCGAAACAAAGGAATCGCGATCGCGATCGTTGCCAGTTCAAGGCAGTCGTGCAGTAATTCGGTGTGCGCTCGATAAAGCGGATAGTCGGCGCCACTCCAAGCTAATAGGCCGATTATAAGCGCGCTAGAGGTGATGACCGGGTGCATCAGCGAGAACGAATTCGCGCGCCGATACAACCGCAACATAAGGCTATAGACCCCAATGGTGACTGCGATCCAAAGCCCAGTGAACACGGGGTCAGCTGCCATCGGTAGAATCCACACGGCGTAGCCTCACCAGTAGCTTGGCGCAGAACACGAGCCCGACGCCGGTGGACACTAGCATGGCCACAAGCAGGCCGGCACCGTCGCCCACGAGAACGCCCCCGAGGGCGATAACGCCCACGCTTGCAGGTATGAAAAATAGGTTCATATGACCGAGTAGTGGAGACGCGATTGTCTCGAGTGCAGCGGGGACCCGCTGCAGTAGCACTAGCAGCGCAAACAGAATCATCAGGCCCAATGCAGCCGGTGGCACTGGCAGGGTGGTAGCGTCAACTATCCAGTGACTCAAAGATCGCAGTACTAACAAAATGCTGGCACCTACTGCCAGCTGCAGTGCCTTATTAAGAGGAAGGAGTGAGAGTCTTGAAGGGGCCATCTAAAGGGACTCAATGAGTGGTGCCCGGCGCAGTGCCTCAAGATTAGCACTGGCAGTGATAAAACAGGTGATACGGAGCTGCTCGTGCCATTGTTCGATGACATCGCTCAGTGCTTGTTGGCCTGTTTGCGCCGCTTTCAAGAACGGTGATGCCGCCGAGCCAATATGTGCGCCCAATCGGATCGCTCGCGCGACATCAAGTCCTGAGCGCAGTCCGCCCGAGGCAATGATCTGAGCGTCACTGTGTAATGAAGGCGTACTCGCGATGGCTGTTAAGGTTTCGGTAAGCGTTATCCCAAAGTTATGAAAGACTTCACCGATAGCAGCTTGATGGACGGTATTGGCCCGCTTCGTCTCGATCGCGGCCCAGCTGGTGCCGCCCGAGCCCGCGAGATCAATATACTGCACACCTAGATCGAGCAGTTGCCGAAACGTGGTGGGCCCGATACCGTGTCCGACTTCTTTCACTACTACGGGAACGGGACTCTCCGCAACAAGCTGCCTCAATGCGGCTGCGAGCCCGCGCCACTGTGTATCTCCGCCCTGCTGAAGCGCTTCTTGTAAGGGGTTAAGGTGAATTACAAGGGCGTCGGCCTGGGCGATTTCAATACATTTTAAAGCGTTAGCAAGGCCTTGCTGAGCCCTCAATTGCGCACCTCCCAAATTCGCGAGAATCGGAATAGTTGGCGCGATCTGGCGTAATTCAAAGGCGCCGCGTTTGGCAGTGTGCTCGATTGCGATTCGCATTGACCCCAATGCCAGGGCGATCTGATGTTGCTCTGCTGCTTGAGCGAGCCTTTCATTGAGCTGCTGGGATTCCTCGGTACCTCCGCTCATCGAAGCAATCATGAGA
>OBNU01000026.1_pt1 | contig 25866 bp, 22 predicted proteins | sample 1494211 | NCBI WGS metagenome assembly OBNU01 (sample SAMEA3275559, study PRJEB22092) | marine metagenome | biome: ENVO:01000252 "freshwater lake biome"; feature: ENVO:00002042 "surface water"; material: ENVO:00000021 "freshwater lake" | collected 2014-06-21T10:00:00+00 | depth 2 m | reverse complement strand
GTTTAGACGATATGGTAGTTATGAGTCAGTACACAGCACAAGATATTGAAGTCCTCACGGGTTTAGAGCCGGTCCGAAAGCGCCCAGGGATGTATACCGACACCACGCGTCCGAATCATTTAGTGCAAGAAGTTGTGGACAATAGTGTCGACGAAGCACTGGCGGGATTTGCCGACGAAATCGATGTTGTAGCCCACAAAGATGGCTCAGTCTCGGTCAGAGACAATGGCCGTGGTATGCCCGTTGATATTCATCCTGAGCAAGGTAAACCGGGCGTTGAGGTCATTCTTTCTACGCTGCACGCTGGGGGTAAATTCTCGAACAAAAATTATCAGTTCAGCGGTGGCTTGCATGGCGTTGGGGTATCCGTTGTTAATGCGCTGTCACGGCAGCTGGACATTACCATCAAGCGCGATGGACAGGTGTATAACATGGCTTTCGCTGGCGGCGATAAGTCTAGAGATCTCGAGGTTATCGACGCCTGCGGGCGTCGTAATACCGGTACCATGGTGCGTTTTTGGCCCGATCCTCAGTATTTTGATTCAGTCAATGTCTCGATACCGAGGTTAAAGCATATTCTCAGAGCTAAGGCGGTTTTGTGCCCTGGGCTCCGCGTTAATTTTGAGGACGAAGCGAAGGGTGAATCCGAATCTTGGCACTACGAGGCAGGGTTGAGTGATTATTTGCAGCAGGCCACACAAGGGTTCGACGTACTGCCTCCACAGCCGTATACGGGCAGTTTCAGCGCCGCGCATTCGGCGGTCGATTGGGCCGTTCAGTGGTTGCCAGAGGGCGGCGAGCTGATTACGGAAAGCTACGTTAATTTGATACCAACCTCTCAGGGCGGCACTCATGTGAACGGTCTGAGATCAGGGCTCTTAGAGGCTTTGCGGGACTTTTGTGAGATCCGCAATCTATTACCCCGAGGGATCAAGCTCGCCCCAGAAGATATTTGGGATCGCTGCGCCTTTGTGCTGTCGGTAAAACTTGAAGACCCCCAGTTTTCTGGTCAGACCAAAGAGCGTTTATCGTCGCGAGAGGCAGCGGCATTTGTCTCTGGTGTTGCTAAGGATGCGTTCAGCCTGTGGCTTAATCAAGAGACTGAGTGGGCCGAGCAGCTGGCTGATTTGTGTATTAATAATGCTCAGCGCCGTGTTCGCTCGGCCAAAAAAGTGGTTCGGAAAAAGATTACGACAGGACCAGCGCTGCCCGGTAAATTAGCCGATTGTTCAAGCGAGGATCCGGCGCGTGGAGAACTATTTTTGGTAGAGGGTGACTCGGCGGGGGGCTCTGCGAAGCAAGCTCGAGATCGCGAGTTTCAGGCGATTTTGCCTCTGCGGGGTAAAATTTTGAACACTTGGGAAGTGGATTCACAAGAAATTTTAGCGTCGCAAGAGGTTCATAATATTTCCATCGCTCTGGGGGTTGATCCCGCCAGTGATGATTTGAGTGGTTTGAGATATCACAAGGTGTGCATCTTGGCAGATGCCGATTCCGATGGTCTCCATATTGCCACGCTCATCTGTGCTCTTTTTGTAAGACACTTTAAGCCCCTGATTACAGCCGGTCATGTGTTTGTCGCGATGCCCCCGCTGTATCGAATCGATCTGGGCAAAGAGGTGTTCTACGCGTTAGATGACAGCGAGAAGCAGGGGATCATCGATCGTCTCGAGGCAGACAATAAGCGCGCTAAAATCAACGTGCAGCGGTTTAAAGGTCTGGGTGAAATGAATCCATTACAATTGCGGGAAACCACCATGGCGCCAGATACGCGCCGCTTGGTTCAGCTGCGGTTAGACCACGGCGATGGCACTCTCGAGATGTTCGATATGTTACTGGCGAAGAAGCGGGCAGGTGATCGGCGAGAGTGGCTCGAGAGCAAGGGCGATATCGCGGTAGTGCTCAGTTAGTCAAACGGAGGTAGAGTGATGATTTTATTAAGAATTTTTATGGTGGCCTTGGCCCTCTTGGCGGGTTCTGCGCACGCTGACTGGACGCTCGATAAAGATCAATCTGAGCTCACATTTTTATCGGATAAAAATTCCGGCATCGTCGAGCGACACTCGTTTCAATCTTTTGACGCTCAATTATTGTCATCCGGCGCGTTCGAGGCGAGTATCGATGTGAGCACGGTAGAGACTGGGATTCACATTCGTAATGATCGCATGAGAGCGATGTTGTTTAATGTGCCCAAGTTCCCCAAGGCGACTGTAACTGGTGCCATCCCTGAGTTTTCTGCGAGCACTTTTTCGGATCGATCTACCCAGCTTTCGGTGAGCCTGCAAGTGAGCTTGGTCGGGATAACGCAAGAGGTGCCTGCTCGTTTATCGGTGGTGCGTGACAGTACCGGTGGGTTCTCTGTGCAGACACTCGAGCCAATACTGCTAAAAGCTTCGGACTTTGGCCTTCAGCAGGGCGTTGAAGCGCTCCGAACGGTCGCTGGGTTACAAACGATTAGCACGACTGTGCCCGTGAGTTTTAGCCTTTACTTGAAGCCGACAAGTCTTTAGTCGCTGCTCACAATAGTGGGTGATCACTCGGTTACCCGCGCCATAATTCTAGGTGAAAAGCTGCCGTGCTGAATGAAGGACGACGCTATTGAAGCGCCCGAGCTCGAGCAGAGAGTTGTTGTTGCCAGCGCGCATACTGACGGTTAGACGGTGCGATTTCGGTGAGCTTTGTGGCCCATGTGGCGGCCTCGGCGAAGCGATTCAGACTTGCTAGGTAGTGGGTTAGTGCCATCAGGGCATCTTCTTCGTTCGGCCACTGGCTTACCAAATCCTGCAATACAGCAATGGCTTGAAGCGGCTCTTGTTGATCGTGTAGAGCAATGGCATACACGTATTGATACCGAGGATTGCTGGCTTCGGCGGCGCGCTTTAGCCAAGGCAGTGCCTCTGCAGGTCGCTGGTCTCTGATCAGCGCCAACCCGAGGGCGTGAGCTAAGTCGACTTGGTTGGGAATGGCGTTTAATCCCTCTTTTAAGACCTCGATCGCTTGTTGGTTAGCGCCCATCGCATGATCTAAATCAGCAAGATTAATGTAGGCTGCAAGCAACTGCTTGTTCTTACTGATGGCTTTTTGGTAGTGAATTCGTGCCTCGTCTCGGTTGCCCATGCGTCGTTCAAAATCGGCAAGTGACACGAGCTGTTCAGGCTGATCGGCATGCCGCATACTGATTTTGCGATACTCTTGGAAGAGGCCCTCTAGTTGTGCCCGTTGCGTCGTATTGAGCGCGCTTAAAGAGATATCAGCAAGGCTGTAAGCGAGCGCGAGTCGGACGGATAAGTCGCTGTCGCCCAGTAGTTCTAGTAAAAGTTGCCGACGAAGACCCTCGGGTAAATCGGCTGCCGTGCGGACCGCTGTTGACCGCACCAGTCCATCGGTATCAGCGAGGGCATAGCGCATGGTGTCTAAAGCCTGATTCGAGTTGAGTACCAGGTGCGATAGCGCACTCGCTCGCCACAGATCCGGCTGCTTGGCATTGGTAATGATCTGCTGCAGATCGGGTTGCGCACTGAGATCGCCAGACCACGCTTTTGCCATGGTCAGGGTTCTCATAGTTTGATCGTCGCGCCGCAGTTGATCCCACTCGATCAGGTGTTCGAGTGCTTGATTGTTACTCATCTCTTGATGACATTGTGTGCAGGCATTGGGGGAGCCAGTGTTAATGCTCAGATCAGGTCTGGGTATTTGCATACTGTGATCTCGCCGCGCATCGACTCCCATATACACCGTCGCCGGCATATGGCAGTTAACGCACTGCGCCCCTTCGCTATTCTGGGGATGGCGGTGATGCGCTGGGGTGTCGAACTCTTGGCTGGCGTGGCATGACGCACAGAGGCCGTTGTCGCTGGCATAGGTGCGCCCGGTGTGGGGGTTATGACAATCAGTACAAGTAACACCCGCTTGATACATTTTGCTCTGGATAAAAGACCCATGAACAAAGACTTCATCCCGAATTTGTCCATCTGGGTAGTACAAAGGCGCTTCGATCAGCGCCAAGCGATGTGTTTGCGATAGCGCCTGCCCCGCCTCGTAGTCACCCAGATGACTTCGTCTGGAATGGCATCGAGCGCACACCATGATCTGCTGATCGTTGTCATTGCTGCTCGCTCGCTGAGCGATAGGCCCGTCGGTAAACTGCCACGCTGCACGTTGATTTAGGTCAGTAGGCCATGCGGGCGGCGGCGATGATTGATCACCCTGAGCCCAGAGGAGGTGTTCCCGAGCGGGACCGTGGCACCCTTCGCATCCAACCGAGACTTCACTGAATGAGGTGTCATAGCTATCAGACAGTGGTTGATAATTTTTCTCGACATTGGTGCTGTGGCACTCAGCGCATGAATTGTTCCAATTTTGATAGAGCCCGGTCCAATGCAACGGATCATCTGGGGCAATAGCTTCATCTGGGCTTAAATGATACCAGCGCTGTCCCTGTTCGGCGGCTGGTCGGGCATCCCATGCGATGGTAAAGGCTTGGAGTCTGCCCCCAGAGAGTGGTATCAGGTATTGCTGTAGCGGGTAAACACCGAATACGTAGCTAACAGGGAAGGTTCGTTCCCCACTGTCGGTATCGGTTGTTGTGATCATGAACTGATCGTTGGTGCGATGAAAGCGCGTGGTGTTACCTAGGTGGCTGAAACTCTCGCCCTCGAAGGGTGCTAGCACAGTCTGTCGGGTTGGCGTAGCCATGGCTTGCTGATGATGAGACAAGAGCCAGTCACTGTGCTGTGCCGAATGGCAGCTAGCACACTCAGCTGATTGCGTAGCCTCTGGCGCTGCTTGCACCTGTCGGCACTCTCCGATAGTCAGCACCATAAAAAAGAAAAGAGCCGCCCTGAACATCGAGTTTTCCGATCACCACAAAGTGCCACAGTATCGCAAAGTGTGACGTCACGCCAGTTCGCTGTTAACTAGGCTACGGCACTCAGTAGAGTATAAGAAGCATAAACCGCCTATTCTGAAAATGCCAGCTGATCCTGCATAGGGGCGCGTTTTGCGCTATGGACATTTTTGCGCGGACCTATAAAGCTGTTGGCCCAGCCCCTTATTGGTCCCGCGCTGAACAATAGTGGTGATGCGACGTAAATCCGTGGTGATATACGGCCATTCTCCGCCTCCTCACGAAGGGAGAGGTCTCCTTTAGAGCCCGCCAAGTCACGTACATGAGTTATACCGTTGGCAACGTAGAGCAACAGGTCGTTGGGTTGCTTGCGCAAATGAACATGCGAATCGATGAGGCCAGGGACCAGAAACCGTCAATGACCGTCAATCACGCGAGTACCCTCGAGGGTCATCTCGTCGCGCGATATGGACAGAATCTCACCGTTGTCGATCGCCACTGCGCCCGGAATTCGTTACAGTGGTCACTCGGACTTTGATCTCCAATCGCCACTTCCACCCAGCATCTGGGTCACCCATTCGCGAACGGTGGTATCTCCAATCGCGAAATCGAATCGTGTCAGGATAAATGTGTGCTCCTCGCCCTCGTTAATAAGACTGCGGAAACGGTCGGGGCAGGCAGTTTCAAGCTCGGCTACCGCTTCGCGCAGCTCGCTTTCGAAGGTGGCCTGGTCGATCGTTGATGAACTGAGGACGACCTCGTCCGCGGTCGAGCTGATGAATCCCATACGCAGGTTGTCGTCCTGTGCCAGTTGATAGCTGTGGTATCCGGTCAGGTTGCCGTCGTCACCGATGCAGTCGGCGCAACTTGCCGGGAAGTTGCTGGCTGCATTCCAGTACTCGTTGAGGCCGTCCTGATCGCCCGGTTGCAGAATTCCCGCACCCGAGTCATTGATCAGGTCTACCGGCACATCGGGATACAGGCGCCGCACGAGCGGAAGCGCCGTGTGTGTGCCAAAGCCGCCTGCGCTATTGCCGGCGAGCAGTATTCTGCTGGGCGCGGGGTAGGTGCTGGCAATCACGTCCAGCGAGGCAGCCAGATTTTGAGCGCCTCGGAAGAATCGGTCATTCAGGCCATCGTCGTCGCTGTCGACGTCTCGATCACCGGTAAATAATGTGCCATCGCAATAGGGTATGTAACCGAGGTTGAAGTTCGCTGCGGGGTTGTTTTGACCCCTGGCACTCAACAGGCCGATGTCGATCAGCGGAATTGGATCTTCCACTGCCGCACAAGCCTGCGTGCCACAAATCCCATCACCCTGCACAAAGATGAGGAGTTCGTCGCTACTGCCATCTCGAGTTGACATTGAAAATGGGTTGGCGGTGTAGCAGAGCGGGCCATCGCCCTCACCAAACAAATGGGTAACAGCGCCGCCGTCCGCAGCCTCGGAAAGCATCGGGGCATACACACCCAGATAGCGATCTACCCCCTGATCGTAGAGTTCCTGAAATGGCACTTACACCCGCCGTATTAAAAACTTGTCTGGAGACCTATGTGCAGGCGGGGCCGCCCACCGCGACGTTTGACACAGCGCATGGGGGTATGCAACTTCCGATTCTGGTCGCCAATTTTATGCAGGGGATGTTTCAAGCCGCGAATGCGCCCGCTGCCGGCTATGTCCTCCTCACTCAATCCAATGCCCATATGTTGCAGGCGTGTGGCAATCAGGCACTGTGCGACCGATTTTTAGCGCCGCTCATTGAGGGGCGTTGGTTCGGCACGATGTGCCTATCTGAGCCCCATGCCGGTTCTTCACTGTCAGATATCCGCTGTATGGCGGAGCCCAAGGGCGATGGCTCTCATAAGCTGACCGGCACAAAAATGTGGATCTCCGGGGGAGAGCAAGATGTCTCGGAGAATATTGTGCATATGGCGTTGGCGCGAACACCGGATGCGCCCCCGGGCGTCAAAGGCATTTCACTCTTCTTGGTCCCCAAAATCCGAGTCGAGGACGACGGCACACTGGGGGAGCTCAACAACATTGCGCTGGCGGGCCTCAATTACAAGATGGGTCAACGGGGCACGACCAACACGCTACTCAACTTTGGTGAGGGCGGCGAGTGCCTAGGCTATTTGGTGGGGGGTGGTAAACGAAGGCCTCAAAAACATGTTCCATATGATGAACGAGGCGCGTATCGGTGTGGGTATGCTCGCCACGATGTCGGGGTTGGCGGGTTATCTGTACTCGCTGGATTACGCGCGCAATTGCCCGCAGGGCCGGCACCCTGGAGATAAAGACCCGAACAGTCCAATACTCCCCATCATCGAGCACGCGGATATCCGCAGGCTGCTCATGGAGCAGAAGGTCGCGGTCGAGGGGAGCATTGCGCTGCTGTCTTACTGTTCGCAGTCGGTCGATCGACAGCTCATCGCAAGCGATCTAGAAGAATCACAACGGCTTACCTTGCTGCTCGAATTGCTCGCGCCCATTGCCAAAATCCTGGCCTTCTGAATACACGCTTGAGGCTAATAAGCACGCGATCCAGATTTTAGGCGGCTACGGCTACACCCGAGAGTACCAAGTAGAAAGGCTGTATCGCGATCACCGTCTGAATCCGATTCACGAGGGTAGCCACGGCATCCATGGCCTCGATTTATTGGGCCGCAAGGTAAACCTGGCGGGTGGCGCGACGCTCACAATAATGGAGCAAGAAATACAGCCCGCTTTGGAGGCGGCCGCAGTCAACGAGATGCTTGCCGAGATGGGTGAGTCGCTTGCTGACATCTGGCAGTTGACCAAGCGCACGATCGAGACCGTGAATCAGCAGGCGGATACGGTAACGCGCCTCTCCAGTGCCACGCCGTTTCTGGACGCCTTTGGGCACGTCGCCATAGCCTGGCTATGGCTGCGTCAGGCGTTGATTGCTAAGCAGGCGCTGCAAAATGGCGCGCAGGCAGACACCGAGTTTTATAAGGGCAAAGTTGCCGCATGTCAGTTTTTCTATCGCTATCACTTGCCGCAGGCAGCCGAGAAGCTTCGCTATGTGGCGTCTCAGGATCGATCGGTGCTCGACCCGCAGGCCAGTTGGTTTACAGGCGTTTGAAGCTGAGTTGGCTATCCCCGACTTAATCGCTGAACTATCTGCCATGTGTGGATTATTACTTTAATCAATATCTACAGCTTGACTAGTGATATCGCTGTCGACTAAGCTCGGGCCTAAATACATAAAAATAGTACTAGGAGCGTGTTTATGAACATATTTTCCAAGGGGGCACAGCCTCGCCCGCGATCGTGGTGGCTATTTCTGCTAGCCACAGTGCTAACTCTGTCTGGCGGTGTCGCCAGTGCCCAGTCGGACGAGGAAGAATTCGCGGAGGAAGTAGTAGAAGCTGCGGACGAAGTAGACGCCTCCAGTGAACCGGCGCCGATGGAAGAAGTCGTTACCACGGGTTCGCGCATCGTCAGGGACACTTTCTCGTCAATATCGCCGCTGCAGGTGATCGATGGGGAAACCTCTCGTGACCTCGGACTGGTCGACACCTCCGAGTTGCTTCGCCAGGCCACAGTAGTTCAGGGCCAGCAAATCACGACCGGAGTTTCAACATCAGCTGGGTTGCTTACGGACAACGGCCCAGGCTCGGCCAGCGCCTCGCTGCGTGGCTTGGATCCGGGGCGTACGCTCGTGATGGTCAACGGACGCCGCTTGGCGCCTGCTGGTGTGGGCGGTGCACCGAGTAATCCGGACCTCAACCTGGTACCCGGCTCGCTGATCGAGCGAGTCGACATACTTCTGGATGGCGCTTCCTCGGTATACGGTTCCGATGCGGTCGCAGGTGTAGTCAATGTGATCCTGCGCACCGACTTTGATGGTCTTCAGCTCGACGCGTACCAAAGTAGGACGGGTTTGCCCAACGAGGGTGGCGACCAGGAAGTGTACAGCGCCACCTGGGGTGTGAATGACGACCGCGGCTTCATTGGCTTCGCCGCCGAATACACCAGAACCAATGGCTTTGCAGAGGGTGACCTAGCCGGATTCTACAGGCCGTATTCCGGTGACTGCCTAAGCCAGTTCCAGCAAGGCGCGAGCGGTGATTTGTACGAAATGTGCGCTGGATCCTTTGGGGCCGGTAGCGCCTCCACTGCCTACGGCTTTTTTGGCTACAATGGAGACACAAATATCACGGGATTCCCGCCTGGCTTCTACCAGATTCCCGTCACGGCCGACCTATTGACACCAGGCAGCGTAAACGGTGCTGCTCTGCTGCTGTGGCCGGAAGAATTACAGGCCGCTTTTGCCCCGGACTTCGAACGCACGACCGTTTTCGCGGTCGGCGAATACGCACCGGGCTGGTACGGCGATGCTACGCAATACTTCGAAGCTTCCTGGTCGTCTCGCGAGACGGCGACGAACACTGCGGGACAGGGGAACGTCCGAATTCCTGGCGACTACGCCCTCGGTAACTTCGGCGGTCTTGACGGCACGCTGTTCTATCAAAGTAACTTCGTTCGAGATACGGAAGTGGCGCAGACTCGCATTACAGCGGGTATCAAAGGTGATCTGCCGTTCATGGACGGCGTCGGTCCGCTTGCTGGCTGGACTTACGATTTGTACGCTAGCTACTCGCGCTCCAACGGTGACGATTCGATTTCTGGCATCCCGTACTTCCCCCGTCTCGAGCAAACGTTGAGTAACACGCGCCTCGACGAACAGAGTGGGGAATACGTTTGTGATCCGCGAGTCGTCTCCGGTGTAGGGCAAACGGTCAGCTGCCGACCGCTGAACTTCTTTGATCCGACCTTCATTTACACCGGTCGTTTCCCTGACGATGCCGATACCGCCTACCTGTTTCCGAACCGGATGACCAACACGGTTGTCGAACAGACAGTTTTCTCGGGCTACGTGACGGGTGAGATGTTCAGCATCCCTTGGGGCGGTCCGGCCAGCCTCGTGCTGGGATTTGAGAATCGTGAAGACGCGATCACCACGAGGACCGATGCAGGAGCCTCCGGTGGCGATTTCCAAGGTTTCTCCGGCGACCCCGGTTCCAACGGAGAGCGCTGGTTGCGTGAAGCTTTTACCGAGATCGACCTGCCGCTGGTGCTTGATCGCAAGGCCATCAGAGAGTTGTCGGTCAACGTTGCTGCTCGCTGGACCGAGGAGGAAAATTTCGGCACAGAAACTACCTATCGCTTTCAGGCCCAGTACGCTCCCGTTGACTGGCTGCGCTTTCGCGGTACGATTGGCACCTCCTTCCGTGCACCGAACCTCGGTGAGCAGTTCGGCGGCCAGGTTACAGGTTTCGGCAACCCCAGTGATCCCTGCCGTGTGCCGGGCGTTGCGGTGCCATTCGACGACTATGACGGCGATCCGAACACTCCGGACACCCGCGAGTACGTTCCTGACCTCGACCCGCGTGAACAGGACGTGATAAACAACTGTCTGAACGGCGGCGGCCCCTTCGGTCTCGAGCCGACGAACCCATACGCGTTAGGCGTGAGAGGGCTTGGTACGCAGAATCCCGTTTTCTTCGGCGCTCCGACCCAGGTGGCCTCGGGTTCTAATCCGGATCTCCAAGCAGAGACCTCTACTGCATCGACCTACGGAATTGTATTCGAGCAGCCGTGGACCGACCGGTTCGATTTACGTGTTGCGGCATCCTACTTCGACATCGAGATTGAAGACGAGGTGGACCAGCTGTCGTCGGCAACGATTACTAATAGGTGCTACAACTCAATAGGCCTGGTGGATCCAACTTGTCAGTACATCACCCGCGATCCACGTGATGACGCCGATCCAACGACCGGTGAAATCAGCTTCGTCCGGGCACTGCAACAGAACCTGGGCAAGCAGGTCGCCAGAGGCATCGATTACAACATCGATTTCAGCACCAGCTTCTCCGCGGTCAACTACAACCTTCGTCTCTTTGCCACGCGGTCGCTGGAGCAGAGCGAGGAAGAATTCCGTGCCACCGAAATCTTTCTCGACAACGGCCTCAGAGAGTTCGGCAACCCGGAGTGGCGCGTCAACGTGACCCATATCGTCGAGGTCGAGGACTGGAGTTTCCTGTGGCAATCTCGTTACCTCTCCGAGATGATCGAGGACAACGACGATCCGGAAGACCCGGTGACCACGGGCTTTAGCCCCTGCGTTCAGGCGGGAGATACCCCCTGCCTGTCGTACGACAACCTAGATGACTACTGGGTCCACGACGTTTCCGCCGCATGGCGCAGTGGTATGTACGTTGTTCGTGCCGGCGTCAGAAACGTATTTGACGAAGCTCCCCCGCTCACGAGTAACAACGGTTTGGATTTGCTCGGCGGCATCGGCTACGACATTCGTGGTCGGACGGTGTTCTTTAACATCACTGTGGCGCTTTAATGAACTGGGAGGCCGCTTTGCGTCCGCAGTAAACGGCCAGACGCCTGACGCCTGACGTCAGACAAAGGTCCGAGCAACATGCCCGGACCTTTTTTTGGCTTTGTTTTTCGCTAATCTCTTGCATCATCACTGGAGGTTTACATGCTGATTATTCGAGCACTGCTTGCTGCGCTGATTCTGTGCGGCGCCCCCCTTATGACGTTGGCGCAGAGTGCTCAAGTTCCGGTAGAGGTGTGGGCCGATTCGCTGCAGGTGCGTGATCTGGACATGTCTCCTAATGCGCAGCGCATGGCCATGCTGATGCGCCGAGAGCGCGGGGCGGACCCTGATCTGATCGTGTTTGATACCGACGACATTCAGGGGTCGTTACAAGCGATCCAACCAGAAGGATTGATCCCGACTGGGCTGAGCTGGGCCAACGACAACTTCCTGATCGTCAACTTCGTCTTCGAAGATGAATCTAAGGGCCGGCCGGTCTATCTGAGCCGGACTGCTTCCTACAACGTGAGAACCGGGGAATGGACCTCACTGGTCCGTACCAAAATGCGGGGCGATATCCGCACTGGCGATCGCATGATGAACCGGCTCGGGATTGGTCAAGTCGTTAGCGTGTTGCCCGATGAGCCGGACTACGTGCTTGTCGCGCACAACGAGGAACGGGGCAAGCCGCCGAACTACTACAAGGTCAACCTCGAAAATGGTCAGCGCAGCCTGGTATTGAAAGCCAATACCCGCATGGCAAATTACGTGTGGGACCGGGAAGGCAACGCGCGCGGTGCGGCCGAGTTTGACGAGGGTGACGTCGCTATTGTGTCCTTGGCGCGTGTTTCGTCGGAGGACGACTGGAAGGAAGTCGGCCGCCAGCGTGCTGACAGTCGCGACCGCTTCGAGCTGCTGGGCTTTTTTGATCCTGAGCAGCCGCAACTCGCAACCGTTCGTTCCGACGAACCGGGAGGTGACGTGACCGGAATATATGCCGTCGATATCCGCACTGGCGAACGCGAACTGCTCTTCAAGACGGAGGGTTACGACGCTGTTAACGTAGTGCTGTCTCCCCGCCTGGCCGACGGCACCAAGGTCGTTGGGTACATATTTTCCAACGGCAAGGGGTACCAGCGCTACTACGTCGACGAAACCTACGGCTCGCTGTACCGTGGCCTGCAGCAGGCTTTTCCCGATCGTAACGTACGCATCGATCGGGTGTCCGAGGACGGCAAGACGACTCTCGTGTACACCACCGGACCACGGGCGCCGGGGCAGTGGTACCTCGTCAAGGACGGCAAGGTCGCACCTGTGATCGGGGCTTCCACTGAGATTGTCGGAGCGTCCCTGTCCCCGGTCGACGTGTTCACCTACGAAGCACGGGATGGGCTGGAAGTCTCTGGCTATGTGACCATTCCCGGGAAACTGAAAGGCCCTTATCCGACCATTGCGATGCCGCACGGCGGCCCCTGGGTTCGAGACGTCTACCGTTACGATCGCTGGGCCCAGATGCTGGCCAACCGCGGCTACGCAGTGTTCCAGCCCAACTATCGTGGCTCTACCGACCTGGGCAAATCGTTCTGGATGGCCGGCGACCGCAAATGGGGCCATGAAATGCAAAACGATATTGAAGATGGTATTCAGGCTTTGGTCGAGGACGGTATAGCCGATCCGGAAAAGCTCGCAATCTTCGGGTGGAGCTATGGCGGCTACGCGGCATTTGTCGCTGCGACTCGAAACAACGACTTGTTCAACTGCGTCGTATCCGGCGCCGGCGTTTCCGACCTCACCCGGATTCGCAGAGGGCTCTCGGGTAACCCATTTCTACGTCGCTTTCAGGAGCCGACGATTGCCGGCGTCTCACCGGTAGATCTGGCGCGCAAGGTCGGTGTGCCGATGCTGATTGTGCACGGCGACTATGATCAGACGGTGCCGGTCGAGCACAGCCGTCGCTTCGTCAAGGGCTTGAAGGAAGCTGGCGTCGACCACCAGTACATCGAGATCGAGGACATGGGGCACAGCCCACTGTTATTCGAGCAAAACATGCAGTGGTTCCCCGAATTGTTTGCCTTCTTCGACACGAAGTGCGGATTCTGACGCGCAAGGCCTAGGGTAACTTCTACTCGATACGTCTGACGCGGTAGGAACGGCTGGACACCTCGAAACTGATCGTAGGGTTCCCGGTCAGGCTTCGGCGAAACTTGGCCACCGTTGGCAGGGACTTCGGCTGAATCACTTCGACGAGCTGGGTCTGCTCCCAAACTGCACCATCTTCGGTATAGAAACGATGCCGTCCAACGTTGTTGCTCGTGATACGAACAATGGTTGCTTCGAATCGTCGAGGAGTCTCAGCTTTGTCGTCATCGCGGCGCTGGCGCGCGGCGGCCCAGTCTGGCAGCTGCTTTGTCGCTCTGACCGATGGCTCAACAGCAGCCGGGGCGGCTGAAGCATTCGTAGCGTCCGTGGAGATGGGCAGGTCCCCTGCGTTGCGCACGACCTGATCCCTTGAGCCAAGTGCCTCCGAGAGCCGATGTGCGGCGGCATCAAAACACGCTAAGCGAATGTCAGGATCGCGCAACTCCCGGCAACTCGCCGTATCCTCGGCCGCTAGTCTCAATGGATCCGCTGCAACGGCAGTTGCAGGATCAATATCCTGCGACAGCACTGATGCCTGCGGCACGATCAGCGAAGACAGGATTGTGATACCGATGAGCTTGCGCCACGGCGACACATCTGGTCTATCCGTCATGGTTATTTCCCGTATGCCTCTACGCCTCTGCATTGTTGTCTTGAAGCAATGACCTGCCACCGGAGTCTAACATGCTGTCTGGAGGGAGTATACGGCCTGGTGGCTGTATATCGCGGGGCTGCTGCAAGGATGGATAAGGACTTGCTGGCCCGGTTGCAGCAGACTGTGATCGACGTCGCGCGATGCCAACAAATTGATACAGTCATTGAGATTAAGGCAAATCAAATAGAAAGTCGATTTGATTTTATATCAAACAGATTAACCAAAGCAGTTAAGTAGGTTAAGCCTCTGAGCTCCATTTCGCTTTACAATAATGTAGAAGGGCCGACCCTTGTTGATGTACCAGTGTTTGCAGCTCTTCCTGGGATGGTGATTTTACCCGATGAAAGTGGCTTTGCCCTGATTCAGTTTCAGTATACACACCGTCCAAAAACAGCATGTGATAATGTATATTGAGATTCAGCGCCGAACCAAAACGCTGGATCAGCGTGACTGCCCCGGTTTGTGCTGTCTTGCGGGTAAATCCAGCTTTTTTACCCAGATGCGTTGCAATAGCGCGGTACACAATGCTCAGCACCTTACTCATCACATCGGGGTATGTCGCAAACAGCAGGCGCATGGGAAAAGGTACACTCAACACCCACTGACGAATGGGTTGCTGCGGTAACACCTCATCGACCAGATGGGCTGCACTATCCGCCATACGACTCGCACCACAGCTTGGGCACCAACCACGCTTCTTGCAACTGAACGCGACCAGACGTTCATGTTGGCAACTGCCGCAGCGCACGCGAAGAAAACCATACTCAAGACGGCCGCATTTAAGAAAGGCCTCGAATTCTTCGTGTACGTATTCCGGTAAACGCCTACCCCGGCTCGCCATCAAATCACGAAACTCGGGGTAATAGCGCTCAACGAGTTGGTAGAGTTGGGTTTGCTCAGGTTGACGGCGCTGGTATTGGTGGGCACCGATGTGCCCAACAGCAGTCGCCATGCGCTTCCTTGCTACTGGCATCACAGAATCCTTTCTGTTTCGATGTGCTACTCGCCATCGTGCTATGGGAGTACGGTCTTGTAAATGGCTGTTCGCTGTTAACTAAGCTACGGCACTCAGTAGCGGTGGCGCATCGGGTAGTCCCTGAGGCTGCCGAACAGCACTCCAGAGATGTTCGGACAGCGGCTCGATAGGCGCTGTTGCACCTTGCGCTATCCAGTGAGCCAGCGCCTGAGCCACGTTGGGGTAATTTACCGAAGGTGTTTCTGCGAGCGTGTCAATAAACTGGTTAAGAGCAGGCGTGCTCAGCGTATCACTCACCTGTGCTAATCCGAGTTTCTGCAGCGCGAGAGCGTTGCTACTCTGCTCCATTTGTCCCCGCATTGGAAACGTCATGATAGGCTTACCAAGTTGCAAGGCTTCACTAATCAGCTCGAAGCCACTATTGCAAATGACCCCTTTGCACGTCGCTAACGCGTACTTAAAGCCCCAGTAATCAGCGGTGTAACGCATTACGTTCCCTGCGGTACTGTCTTCTAGAACGCTCGAATACTGCTTAAACGAAGTCGAGGGCATGCTATTCAACCACTCAGTCACGGTGGCCTGGTTCTCGAAGGGCAGATACACCAAGACATGTTCTCGTGTCTCTGTTTGCAAGGGCGGCAGGTCAATAATCGGTGGGCAAATTGATTTGCTATAAGGGAACCAGTGCAAGCCAACCGATTTAGTGGTTGGCGCAAAGTACTTCATGATACTTCGAGTGAGAGGGTTGGCACCGGCGGTGGGGGTGGCGCCATCGAAGGCATACTGGTGGCCAATACCAATGGTTTCTCTGCCTCTGAGTTTGCCCGCCCAGGCGGTGACCGGTTCGTAATCGCTAATAATGAGATCGTACTGGGCCAGTCCCAAACCGATGACATCGCGAATGAACGTTAATGCGTGTGCGTCGCGAAGCGTATCACCGTAGTGAATTGCACCATCGCGAGACGCAAAGGTGAGACCCCGCCGCCACTCCCAGTTGCCAAAACACTCCATATCATTGAATCGGTGCTGTGAACGCCCAGAAAACAACCAGGTCACCTCAATGTGAGGGAAGTTCGCCAGTTCTTTGGCAATCGCGCGCGCCCTGCTGATATGGCCCTGCCCTGTACCTTGCACACCATAGAGAATTTTCATGTGATGAGCCCCCAATAATGTGCGTTGATAAACGCAGTTGAGCCGCCGATTAGGGCCCCTGCAGCGACGTCACCTGGGAAGTGGACACCGAGTACAACTCGGGATAAGGCGACACTTGTTGCCCACATCAAAAGGCCGACCAAAGGTCCGCCGATACACAGACTGAGCAAGGTTGCGAGAGCGAATGCCGCCGAGCTGTGGCCACTGGGGAACGAGAACTTGTCGGAGGCTTTAATTAAGCTCGAGAATGAATCGAACTTATCGGCTGGCCGCAGTCGCTTCAAGGAATTCTTCATGGGCCAATACAGGGTGCGCTCTAGGGCCATGGTCGTTATCAGCGCTGGCACGATGACCTCTGGAAGAGGGTGCAAAACGAGTAGGAGCACCGCGGCTAACACATGCAGACTTCCATCTCCGGTAGCCGAGATGGCACGTGCTGTTACAGCCCAATTATTTGACCGCGTGACGCCCACTATTTTTTCAAACAGTGTGTGATCAACGCGTTGCAGGCTTGCAAATATTTTCATACTGTCACATTGAAACTTTGATGTGGCATTTCGATGAAAGTTTTTTGGAATTTTTATGACAAGGGCCGAACTTTGGCGCTTTGGAGGCCTAAAATTCGACCAGAAGCAGAAGGAACCGCTGTGGTAAAGGCACCCATGGATCGGCAGTGCCTTGGAGAATCAATCAACCGAGCAGGACGGCCGGTGCGAAGTCTTCTTTTAAATCTGACGTATCGGGGCTGTTGTCGCGGTGTTTGGCTACCACTCACCGGTGTTGGGCATTGATAGCCACGGCTCTGCCGGAGGTAGGGCCTCACCCGCTTGCAGGAGCTCAACCGAGATGCCATCGGGTGATCGCACAAAGGCCATGTGACCATCGCGGGGTGGGCGATTAATGGTAATGCCGGCCGCGTGTAAGCGCGCACAGAGGTCATAAATGTGATTGACTCGGTAAGCCAAGTGGCCAAAGTTGCGCCCACCTGAATACGCTTCAGGGTCCCAATTGTGGGTAATTTCGATCAAAGGCGCCTTGCGTTCTTGAGCGAGTACAAGGTCATCGGGGGCGGCTAAAAAAACCAGCGTGAAGCGGCCCTGTTCGCTGTCGTAACGATTGACCTCGACTAAACCAAGGAGGTCACAAAAAAAGGTGAGTGTCGCCTGAAGATCGGTGGCACGAATCATAGTGTGTAAATATTGCATGATGATGGGTCTCAGTGTGATGAAAGGAATTGCTTGATCGTATCTCGATAGCTGCGGCTCACTTTCAGTTTGGTGCCATTACTGAGCGAGAGGGTGTACTCGCCGTTGGTCAAAGCTTGTGCGCCGCGGATGAGCTCGGCATTAACAATGGTGGAGCGGTGCACTCTTAAAAACTGTGCGGGGTTCAGCTTGTCGCTCAGCTGACGCATGGTGATGCGCATAATGTGAGTGGCTCCGTTGGCATGCACGCACATGTAATCGCCGGCAGCATCAACCCATTCGATGTCTGCTACGCGAACCAAACTGATATCACTGCCATCTTTAATAGCTAATTTTTCTGGCCAGTTGTCGGTGCTCGTCGCGGGCTCATCGCTAAACTCGGCGGGGTGTTTCACAGTCGCTGTCATCATCAGATCGAGCAGTGCTTGCTTTGAGTCCTTGGTGTCCTCGAGGCTCAGACGCTGTGCTGCTCGATTGACAGCCTCTGCTAAACGGTCTGACTCCACTGGTTTTAATAAATAGTCGATCGCGTGCACTTTAAACGCATCCACCGCGTATTGGTCGTAGGCGGTGGTGAAAATGATCAGTGGCAAATTATCGCCCTGCAGCTTTTCGAGCAACTCAAAACCACTCATACCGGGCATTTGGATATCTAGAAAGACCAGATCAGGGCTAAGTTCAGAGATCATCTCGCAGGCTTCAAACCCATTGCTTGCTTCACCCACAATGGTGACGCTACCGAGAGCATCCAATCTATGTTTCAGGCCGCGACGAGCAAGTGATTCGTCATCGACGATGAGTGCAGTAAGGGTCATGGTGTTTCTCCCTGAATGAAGGGTAGGTTGATCGTCACGGTGAGGCCTTGTGGTGGTGTGGCGCTCAATTTAAGGCTCTGTTGTGTGCCGTAAAGCGCTTTTAACCGCTCGCGGCAGTTCTCGATACCGACACCACTGCCTTTCGGCGATTTCCCGTGGCTAAAATCAAGGCCGGGTCCATTATCCGACACGATTAATTGGAGTTGGCCGTCATCTTTATGGGCGCTGATCCCGATCGAGCCCCCTTTAACACATTGACTGATGCCATACTTGATCGCGTTCTCAACCAAGGGTTGCAGAATCAACGAGGGTACTTTTGCCTTTCTTACGTCAGGATCGATTGAGAACAATAGAGTTAGGCGATCACCAAATCGAACTTGCTCGATATCCAGATAAAGTTTAATCGCAGCCACTTCTTGCTCTACTGTGACTTGAGCCATCGGGTCGCTTTCTAGGGAGTGGCGCAGAAAACGAGACAAGCGATCGATCATGTCCGCAGCCAGCGATGTATCTTTGTCTAATACGAGGGTTGAGATGGCATTCAGTGTGTTGAACAAAAAATGCGGATTGAGTTGGTATCGCAACATCTTAAGCTGTGCTTGATTAGCTTCTGCTGTTGCCGATAAGGCCCTCGCTTTGGCATCTTGCAACAAAATATAGTATTTGATTCCGAAGTACAGAGCGCTCCAGCCCAGCATGACCCACGCGGCCGAGATGGCACCCTCAAGGTAGGAGTAAAAGGCGGCACTGGACTCAATACCAAAGGCATCTCTTTGCTCGGGAAAGAGTGTAAAAAAGACCCATGTTCGGGCCATCATCCATACAACGCCGGCAAAATAGGAGCCTATCAGAAAGGGTAGTAGGCGACTTAAGAACGACATCTCCCAAGTAAATCGATAAATCCAACGTAGACCCAAGCTGATGAACAGGCCGATGGTTGCGATGATAGGTACGTAAAAGACATAGTTGTCGGGCGGATCTCCCCAAACCGCAGCGCCTAAATAGAACGACAACGCCCATCCGGCCCAGCCGCCGGATTGCAGGAGCCAGAACAGACGATTCTTTTGTAGCGGTTCGGCAAGATTCATGGCTTTAGTATAGCGCGTCGATTATTGGGGCGGCGCGCGCTCTGACGCACACAGCGTGCGGCTGGTCGTTTTTAACCGGCAGCAAAATCATGTAGCGCATCTCCATGCAGCCGATAACCAATCCACTCGGACATCGCAACGGCGCCTACGCTCTCGTAGAACTGTATTGACGGTGTATTCCAGTCGAGTACATTCCATTCAAACCGCTCGCACCCCTCTGCAACGGCTTGTCGCGCGAGATAGCGCAATAGCGCTAAACCAGCACCCTGACCTCGGTACTCTGGCTCGATGAACAGATCTTCAAGAAAGATCCCATGCTTACCCCGCCAAGTACTGAAGTTATAAAAGTAAAGCGCGAACCCGACATTGATACCGTTAAGGTCGCACATCAGCGCATACGCTTTGGGCCTGTCAGAAAACAAGGCTTGATCGAGATCGTTGGCCGTTGCCACCACCGCGTGGGGCTCCTTCTCGTAGACCGCAAGTGCGTGAATGAGCTCGAGAATTCTTGCAAGATCTGAGCGCTCGGCGTTCCGGATCATGGGTTGAGGGCGCAAGGTTGTCATGCTGAATAGAGCGTCCATGCGCCGATCGCGATAAAACCGGCACCGGCGAGCTGGTTTAGAAGCTTGGCGTCAATTATCTGAGTGACCGCGCTACCGATAAGAACCCCTAGGGCCGCAGACACAACCAGCGCTCCCGCCGCAGCACCAAAAACCAACGACTTCGAGATCTCTTTGTCGGCCGCAAAAAGCATCGTCGCGAGCTGAGTTTTGTCGCCTAGTTCGGCCAGGAATACGGTGATAAAAATGGTTGCGAACGCTTTCAGTTCCATAGAATTTTCCCTAGTGTTAGTGATCTCTGCGAGAGCGGATTTCGATCAGTCTTAAAAGAGACAGGGCCTGTGTTTACCGCTGCTGCGGAGTTAGACGTGAGCGCTCCTGAACGTGCTTAAAATTACCGTTTTTCGCCGCTTAAAAGAGATTGTTTTCTAAAGGATTGAGCGTACTCTTTGCGCACATCGTTGTCGACTTTCTGTGTGGATGACGCCGATAAAAATCGAAGGTTCTTCTCAGTCTTTTGGAGCGCAGACGCGTGCTAAAAACACTCATCGTGGTGGACGATCCCGCCGACGACTTGGCGATGGATACCGCTGAAATCATATCATTTGATACCTATTTAAGTGATTACCCGAAATTTGGCCAATCAAAGCGGCGGGTGTTGAATCTGTGTGATACCGAGCACTACTTATCGAGGGGCTATTACTGTTCACTACTCGCAGAGGCGCGGCAGCATAAGGTGATGCCATCGGTACAAACCATCAACGATTTGCGTCAGACCAGTCAAGATACAGACTATTTAGTTGAGTTGCCGACCGCGCTTGTCGCACCGGCCACTCGAGTGCAACAGCAGGTTGTTTTCTCGGTTTTCGTGGGGCGGAGCATTGATCCCGGATTGGCGCGCTTGGCGCGGTACTTGTTTGAGCGATTCCCGGCGCCGCTGTTAAAAGTAAGACTCGAGTTTTTGCCTGCCTTGCGTGTTCGTGTGAGTAGAATGGGCTTGAGCGAAGTTTCGCCAGAAGAAAGGAGTTTTTTTGAGGATGCGCTGTCACGGTATGTGAGCGAGAGTTGGCGCAAACCTCTCTCGGCGCGAAAGTATCGTTGGGATCTTGCGATCCTAGTGAATCCAAGTGAGCCCTTACCACCCAGCGACAAAGAAGCGATTCGTCGCTTCGGGAAGGCGGCGAGTAAACTGGGCATTAATACCGAACTAATAGGACATCATGATGTCACTCGCTTAACGCAGTTTGACGCTCTATTTATTCGAGAAACGACAGCGATTGACCACCCGACCTATCGCATGGCAAGTTTGGCCGAGCGGGAAGGCCTGGTCGTTATGGATGACCCCAAGTCAATTTTACGTTGCTGCAATAAAGTATTCTTGCATGATGCTTTCGCTTATAGCCAAGTGCCCTCGCTAAAAACCCGAGTGGTTGCGGCTTGCCATGAAGATGCACTGGAGTCATTGGAACAGAGCTTTGATTACCCGATGGTGATTAAGTTGCCCGAGAGCTCATTTTCTTTGGGCGTTTTCAAAGTCGATACCCGGGATCAGTTGCGTCAGCGTCTACAGGAGCTTCTTACCGATACGGCTCTGGTGCTGGTGCAGGAGTTTTTTTTTACCGAATTCGACTGGCGTATTGGCGTGCTGAATGGCAAGCCTATTTACGCCTGCCGTTATCACATGGCTCGGAAGCACTGGCAGATTTATAACCACGGTGCGGCGCGATCTAAATCTGGACGTTTTGACAGTATGCCGACCTTCGAGGTCCCCACCCGAGTTTTGTCCGCTGCGGTCAAAGCCTGTGCCGTGGTTGGTAATGGTTTGTATGGGGTTGATTTGAAGCAGCGCGGGGAATCGGTGTTCGTTATTGAAGTCAATGACAACCCCAGCATCGATCATGGTGTCGAGAATCGTTATTTGGGTGATGAGCTGTACATGATCGTTATGTCGGAATTCACGTCACGCTTGGAAGCACGGGGGCGATGAGGTCGGCTCGGTTATCGGATATCGATGCACTTGTTCTTCTCGAGGCCCGCTGCTTTGCGACCGATAAGATTGCCAAGCGGCAATGGCGTTACCTTATCCAACGATCACGTGCGCGAGTTTGGGTGATCGAGGGTACAGAGGGCCTTGCTGCCAATGCCGTATTGTTGTGCCCGTTAAAATCTCGGTCATCAAGGCTTTACTCATTGGCGGTTGCACCTGAATATCGCGGTCAAGGGTTAGCCCGGCAGCTGCTCAAAAACATCTTGGCATTTTCGCGTCGCGTCGGTTACCGCTGTGTGACCCTAGAGGTGCGCGAGCAAGACGCGGCGACGGTGCGCCTCTACCAGTCGGTGGGATTTCAGACCGAGTCCCGGCGGCCATCCTATTACCAAGACCAAGCGTCAGCACTGCGGATGCGCGCCGAATTATCTTGAGCCATGAGTCACTGCCTTAAAACGAGTAGCTGAGTTTGGCCCACCATGTTCTGCCAGGCTCGTTGACCTTGTCAATGACGGGGTAGCCTTCCACGATGTCGTACTGCTGGGTGGCGCTGCGATAAGTCCCAGACACAGGTGATTTGGTTTCATAGTCCGCCCTCTGAGTGAAAGCGCCTATTTTAGGTGGGTTAAGGGCGGCGCGCCTGCGACAAAACAGCGCACCTTGTTAGCGGTGTTCAGCCTCTAGATCGAGCAGCTTTTGTTTGGTCTTTAGACCCCCACCAAAACCGGTCAGAGAGCCGTCGCGACCAATGACACGATGACAGGGGATAATAATGGCAATGGGATTGCGTCCATTAGCGGCACCAACAGCCCGCACCGCTTTGGGTCGTCCGATTTGGGTGGCGATATCCGCATAGGCTCGGGTATGCCCATAGGGGATGGTTTGCAGTGCGCTCAGCACGGTTTGTTGGAACTCAGTACCACTCTTTGCCAAGGGTAAGTCAAATTGCCTGCGATCACCTCGAAAGTAACCGTCGAGTTGTGAGCAGACTTCCGTGAAGCAGGCCTCGTTAAACTGCCATCCGGAAGGTGTCTCCCCAATGGCGAATGCATTGGGGAATCGAAGCTCATGCAAAGCCTCATTGGTTCCCGCTAATCGGAGCGTGCCGACCGGAGAGCTGTAATAGCAAAAATACATGATCGTGATCCTTGTACTAGATTGTTACAGTATCACACGACCGATCCCTGTTCGCTGGTGATCTTTTCATCTGTTAATTGCAATTTCGACCGAGGTAGGGCATGAGTTTAGGGTTTGAATCTGTTCGTGATGCACTTGAACGTTTGGCTCAGCAGTGTACTTACATACGTGCCGCGATCGATCAGGTTGGCTACCCACCGGAGCGAGTGGGTAGTAGCGATCCTGAGTCGTTGATGCGAATCATTGTGGGGCAACAGCTCAGTACCAAAGCGGCTGCGACAATTAACGCTCGCTTGGCAAGTCTGTTGGATGGAGGCGGCTATGCAGTGATACCTCAGTTGTCAGATGAGGCTTTGCGCGGTGTTGGTTTGTCCCGACCAAAGATCCGCTATCTACGTGCGCTCGCCGAGGCGATCTTGAACCAGTCTCTGGACCTTGAGGTTTTGTCTCAGTTGTCGGACGAGGATGTTGTGCAGCGGCTCATCGCTTTACCTGGGTTTGGGCTCTGGTCTGCGAACATGTATCTCATCTTCAATTTACAGCGGCCTGACGTTTGGCCCATAGGCGATTTAGCGGTACGCGCCGGTATCAGCCGGCTGGTGGGGGCATCTTGCCGGCTCAGCGAGCGCGAGCTCGACCAGTGGGGTGAGCGATGGCGACCCGAGCGCAGCTCGGTTGCGCTGCTGGCATGGTACTTTTACGCATCTAAGGATTAGATGAACTAGGTGTGCACTCCCAAAAAAAACCCCGCATTATGCGGGGTTTTGAGTTGTTGATGTGAGGTCTAAAATTTGGCTGTAAAACCGAACCGATAGACACGGCCCAAAGTGTCATAAAGACTAGGGAATGTATTACCAGAGTTAGAACTTGTATCGCCCGCCTCGTTGCCGACTACAGGAGGTTCTTCGTCGAACACGTTGTCTACGCTCGCGCTAAACGTATACGTATCGTTTAGTGTGTATGATCCAAAGAGATCAAAGTAGTTCTGAGAATCAATAGAGCGAAAAGCTTCAAATACCGAATCACGCTCCACTGGCTCGATGCTGGTTTTTCCAATGTGTCTCCATAAGAGCGAAACAGAGTAAGCGTCTTTAGACCAAGTGGTACGTTGGACCCAACGTGTCTTAGCCAGTGGATCACAGCTCGTAGAGTAGTTTCCATTGCAGTCGATAACGCGAGAAAACTCCGAGCTTTGCGACTCAGCTGTTAGGTAATAATTGACCATACCATTAAAGTTAAGGTCGCCCATATCCCCTAGTGAAACACCAAAGTTAAAGCTTGCCTCAATACCTTCAGAACGAGCGCTCTTCAAATTAGTTGTAAAGCTCTCTAGGCCTGCACCTGAAATGGTAAGGTCCCCACCAATACGCTTGATTTTGGCGCATTCAGAAACTAGTCCGGCAACGTAACACGCGTCAAGAATCTCCTGTGCACTGAACTCACCGATCGTGTCTTCAATTTCAATATCGTAATAGTCAATCGAGAGTGAAGGGTTACTAAAGAGCGTCGATTCAGGGGTCCAAACGAAGCCCGCGGTAAATGTTTCAGCCGTCTCGACATCAGGTGGGTTGGTCTGATCACTACCTGAAATGAGACTAACTTGGCCTGAAATAACGTCCTGCACACTACCAACTTGTGCTGCCACCATGCCTGTGGAAATACAGAGTGCCTGCAATTCTGCCGAGATATTGCCGGCGTTGCCAATTGAACAAGGATCTCCGGTCGAGTTACCCAGTGATGTCACGACCGGTGACGCTAATTCGCCAACATTAGGTGCGCGAATAGCCTCCTGTTGCATAATCCGGAACATCAAAGATGATGATGGGGTCCAGTTAAGCCCGAGCTTCCAAGTATGCGCGCGATCCGCTACCACATCGTAGTCGGACGAGCGATACCCGAACTCAAGTGCAAGAGACTCGGCAAATGCCTTATTTGATACCAGCGGTAGTAATCCCTCGACGAAAAATTCGTCAACCATATAACCACCCGATATGGGTAGCTGATTGCCACCCGCACCACCTTGGCAGCTCGCGGGGGCGAGCTTCAAGCACTCATCGGGGTTGAAGGATGCAGACTCGTCACGGTGCTCAATACCGACTGATAGAAGCAGAGGGCCGTCAGCCAGTCGGCTCTGAATGAAGTTCACAGGGCCATCAGTAATCGCGCTGAACACGGTTTGCTCGTATTCTTCAGTATAAATTGCTATTGCTCGCGCGTAACCCGCCATTTCTGGTGTTATGGTGCCAAAGCCACCAAAAAGATTAATCGGGACACATGTAGAATCACCATTATTACACGTTACACCATCAAAGGTATCTAGCGCGTTCTGAATGTTGGTTAAATTTGTGTACCCGTCACGTATGCCCGTTCGGTTTGATTCGCCGTATTGAACAGACACATCATATTCCCACTCGGGTAGCAATTTCCCGAAATTACCCTCTAAACCAAAATTCATCTGCCAAAGCCCAGAATCAAAGCGCTCCGAACGGGCACCAAGCTCAACTGTTCTTCTGCGAAGTTGAACTAACAGGTAGTCTTGCTCATCGACTAAACCGTTAGCATTGACGTCTTCCCAATTTGGTGCGGCTCCTGTTGTTTTCAATAGGCCGTTTGAAAGAGCTGTATTACCGGCGTCAATCATAAACTGACGGGCTTGTTCGCCAATCAGTGGATTACGTAATGGCAAATTGAAAGTTGATCCAAATGTACCCGAGGGTGCCACTTGGGCATCAACGGTCGTGTTTGTGTAGTTCACAGATCCGTATACCGATGCATTGTCGCTAAGCTCTAGATCACCAGAGGCAAAAAAATTATATCGCTTCTGTGGCGTCTGGTAGAAGTTGTAGGGGTTAAAGTTGAACCTGCTACACTCGCTGCCTAGCGTTCCATCTTCTCTGAATTGACCCGATGTGCCTGCGCCACCGCCGACAATAGCGAAACGAGT
>OBNU01000025.1_pt1 | contig 26749 bp, 20 predicted proteins | sample 1494211 | NCBI WGS metagenome assembly OBNU01 (sample SAMEA3275559, study PRJEB22092) | marine metagenome | biome: ENVO:01000252 "freshwater lake biome"; feature: ENVO:00002042 "surface water"; material: ENVO:00000021 "freshwater lake" | collected 2014-06-21T10:00:00+00 | depth 2 m | reverse complement strand
GTCGTCATCGCCAACACCCCTCACAGTGCGCCTTGTAAAAGTCGATTGCGAGGTCCTCGCCCACTAATTTTATCTGGTGATAACGCCTTTTCTAAAGCTGGCTTATTTTTATTCTTATTCTCGAGCCACGTATTGTCTAAGCACTGTATCCGCCGTCAACAAACAGACATTGCCCCGTAATATACTTGGCACGCTCAGAGGCAAGAAAATTCGCCGCTTCAGCGATATCTTCTGCACTACCAAAAGTAGACAGCGGTAAGACAGCTTTAACAGCCGCCTTCCAATTCTCATCAAACACGCCTTTTGCTTCGAGCCGTTTAAAAATTCCCGCCTCTATAACACCGACTCCAACACTGTTGGCACGAATTTTATTCGCTCCCTCTTCGACGGCAATGGTGCGCATCAATGCGTCGATTGCGGCCTTGGGTGCTACAGAAAGTGCATCTCTCGATGGTGTTTTACTTAGGCCAGCGGACGAAATATGAATAAGTGAACCGCCACCATTATCACGCATGTGCTGTATTACCGGTTGCACAATGTTCATAAATCCTTGCAGATCCTGATTGACTACCTCCGACCACTGTTGAGGAGTGATTTCAGCTACCAGCGGTTGCGCAATATTGGTGCCAATAGCATAGATCAATGTATTGATACGACCGTGGGCTGAAACAACATCACGCACTAAGTCGAGGCATTCGATAGTGGAAGATACGTCTAGCTTATGGCTGCTAATAAAACCTTTGAAGACCTTTTCTTCAATTCTCCTTTTTAATTCGGTTATCGCGAGCTGGTTACTGCGGTAAGTGAGAGCAAGATTATTGCCGTCCGCTCCTATCTTCTCAGCGCAGGCCGCTCCCAATGCGCCACTGGCGCCGAGCACCAACGCGGCTCCTTTCGTGAAATCGCTCGCATTAGCGCCCGGCTTGATCATACAAATTCAGATTTAAGGGGTCCTACTTGCGCTACGATAGGCGCCAGCGCATCTACATCAAAGTTGTAAAACTTAGCCGCATTGCCACCAAGAATAGCAGCGACGTCGTCCTCGGGAAAACCTTGAAACGCTTCTTTCACTTCTTTCGCCGTATGCGGCCATGTACCCTCGGGATGTGGGTAATCACTGCCCCACATTAGTTGATCCATACCCAATTGATGGCGCATTTCAACATCACCACGTGGCATACAAGATGCACCAATCGCGCAGTTACGTTTAAAATAATCGACCGGCGACATCGACAAGTGCGAGCGGTAGTCACCGAGCTTCGCTGAGAAATGCGTGTCGTGATAATGGTGATCTAGCATTCGCAACATAGGTGGCAATAAAAAGCCTTGGCCTGTTTCTGTAACGCTGGCTTTCAATTTTGGAAAACGTTCAAACACACCTCCCCAAGCCATGAAAATCAATGGGCGGTATGTCCAGAAGAACACTTCAGAGATGAAAATGCCCACTGCACCTGGGTACTTTTCAATGTCACCCATTGGGAACATTTGCCCGTAGTAGTCTTCCATCGGCGCTGGGCCAGAATGAAAACATACAACAATGTTAAGGTCTTCACAGACTTCCCAGAATGGATCATATTTCGGGTTGTGGTATGACTCGTACTCATTAGTCAATAAGGGTAAAAGCACCCCACCTAGTCCATTTTTAGCAGACCAACGCACTTCTTTAATGCCTTCTTCAACATCCCAAAGAATTGGGCAAACAGCAATACCAAAATGGCGCGCGGGATTGTTCGAGACCATTTCAGCCAGCCATCGGTTGTGCGCCCGTGCACCGGCCCATTGCAGTTCTGCTATGACATTCTTAGTCGGCATTTGCAAACCAGCACCAAATGGCGGCGCATTTTGCTCGGTGATACCGTCAGGAAATATAACTTCTCCAGCGATGCCGTCACCGTTAAGTACCTCAATGCGCTTCTTGTAATCCCAAGCACCGCATAAATGCTCTTGAATGCCGCTGCGCCACTCATCGTTGACATCCTTAAGCAGGAACACTTTTTCTGCCATATCGGTCATTTCTGTTTGAATGGGCAATGCAATATCAAACATATCACGATATTTCGGGTCCATATACTCCCGATATTTTGCTGCCGGTAACCCGGCATGGCAATCAGACGAAATTACCAAGTGACGGTCAGATCCCATTTCTACGCTCCTAATTTATTGCGCGGAGTGAAGGTCTTCCCGTTGTGTCACCTTCACCTTCCTCTGCATAAAATTGTTTGAACCATTTTCTATATTTGGCGATTGGGCCATCGCCATCGCAAAGAATGGGGTTATCACGATAGATTTTGTTCTCCCAAATTGGAATATCGTGGCCTACTTGGCGCACAATTTCTTCAATCAGCACATCTGTGAACATGTTAAATTGCTCGCTAATGTCTTTGGGTTTAGTGAATGCAAAACGTAACTTGATGCGGTCGGCAGTGATCGGCACCATACTTGCCATCATCACTGTTTTGAAAGCGCGAGCGAATACTTGTAACGCCATACCTGGACCAAAGTTTTGCGTGACCAAATGCATGTCTTCCATTTCGGTCATGTCGATATTCCCTTCTTCATCAATCCGAGGCGTGCGCGTGACCATGTCGGTTGATCGGTGCGCGCCATTTAAGATAACTTCTGCGCGCGGCATATCGGCTGCACCATGCACATAAACAAAATGTGCAATATCTACTGCATTCTCACCAGACTCTTGTAAGCAGGTATTAATCTCCCACTCGTATGTATCTAACTCACTCCAATTTGGATCAGAGAACTCTGGCACCTCAATGATATCGAAAGACGGTGCGGCTTTATTTGGGTGGTACCAAGCCCACACCATCTGGTTCATCTCTTGTATCGGAAAAGCGTGTAAGCACGGCCCCTCCGTTGCACGCTTGGGCATATTCTTTGCGTACGGTATATTTGTTACAGACCCAGTGCCGTCAATTTCCCAAGCGTGAAAGGGGCAAGCGATGGACTCACCCTTCACTTTACCGCCGTGCCCTAAATGAGCGCCAAGATGGGGACAGTAAGGTTCCATAAGTTTTGCTTTACCACTCTCGGTGCGAAACAAGACCAATTCTTGCCCGAAAAAATTAACAGCCTGAACGTCTTTTTGTTGCAGGTCCTTACTGTATGCAACGGCGTACCAACCAAATGGAATTGATAAGCCTGTTGATAGATCCTGTAAATGTCCCATAATTAGCTCCTCAACCCAAGCTGGGTGGTACGGGGTTGGTTTGATTTAGAATTGATTGCATGCGTTTTTCTACTTCCGAACGTGTTTTTGGATTCCACTCCATCACCCAAAATTTGCTATCGCGAATGCCCATCAGCGCAGTCTGAGCAACTTCATCAGGATGTGTGGTTTCCAAACTAGCGCCGTAACTCTCCATAAGTATCCGCAAATCGTCGGCGGTCTTTATACCGCTATCAGGTGCGTCTGCTGCCTTAGTATAGTCGCTTGGTCGAACTCGGTCAGAATCAAAAATACCAGTATCAACAATATGCGGCCCTGGGAACAGAGCGTGCACCTTTACCTTACTTTGCGCGACTTGTAACTGCTGATACAAAGCTTCGGTGACCGCCTGAACTGCGGCTTTAGTCGCCGAGTAAACCGGTTGGTCTGGATAAACCAAAAATGCGCCGTTACCGGAGCCAGTAATCATGATACTGGCTTCTTCATCGGCAGCAATTAATCTAGGCATGAACGCGTTTATGGTATTAATCACTCCCCATAAGTTAACGTCGAAACACCACTTCCAGTCATTGTCAGCGTAGCCCCACATAGGCCCCGCTTCACCCGCCGCAACACCTGCATTCGCAAACACTAAATGTGCGCCACCAAGTTTGTCAAATGCTTTACTGGCCAGCGCCGCAAGGTCGGCTGATTTGCGCACATCACAAATCTGAGCACTGGCCGACACGCCTAGTTCAGAGAGAGACGCTAGCGTAGCATCTAATGCTGCTTGGTCTACATCAGCTATTAGCACACTGGCCCCTTCTGCACCAAGCGCAAAGGCAAGAGAACGGCCGATCCCACTGGCGCCGCCGGTAATGACAGCGAGTTTACCCTTAAAATCTTGCATAGCTACTCCTTTGCTTCTTAGGTTTCCATAGGCTCAGACCTTAGCTGGAGATCTCGAGTCGCCTATCGCTTCTGCGTAAGGCCAAAACTCATCGGCATCCAACTCACCAGCTTTTATAATACTGCGATTTAGAGAGTTTAGTGTCCAAAAGTAGGTGTGAACCATTTCCCACGTAGGTAGACACTCAGAAATTAGATCCGATTTGCTTTCACGCAGAAACATCTCGCCTTTATCGGTTTGCCGAAGGGCGGCGCCGTATTTTTGATTGACACGACAGCTTTGTAGCGAGAACTCAAGCTTACCGTTTCCTATACTCAAGTCGCAGGCCGACTTGATCCGCCACCCAGTAAATTCAAACGCTTCGCCAGGACCATCAGAGCTAGAGACCACGCTTTTGCATTCAACAAAAGTTTGCGCTAGGTGCATGACCTGAGCCATACCCTCACCGATAAAAGTGAAATAATTGATGGTAGCCAAATATTGAGCCTGCCCCCAATGTTCACGGCTTGGATAGACAACCTCTTCTTGGTCCATTGCATAAGCAAGTGCGCATTGCCCTTTGATCATGTTGCAGTCAGCGGCGATCATCATTGTGCGGCCATTTTTTAGAACATCCATCAAGTGATAATTGTGTACAGAGAGCAACTTTAGATTTTTGCCAACTTTACAGCTCGGGGCACAGCATAGCGATGCCTTTTGGATCCGTGCAATATTCGATCTTCAGCATCGGTCAATTCGCTATGTCGCCAGGCACTCTCATGGGCGGGGTATGTATACTCATGAACACCTCCGCACCATAGCGGTTACTTCGACGCTTTATAGTCTGTCAAAGCTATGCGATTTTGTTCTCAATGTCTAACTAAACAGAACATACTGTGGTATTTTGTTTCACTACATTACAAACAGTTTTAAAAAATGAAGACTAACGATCGAGCTCATGTTGACAAAAGAATTACCAGTACGCGAAACACTATTCTCGATGCAGCAATCAGCCTGTATCGCAAGCTAGGCATTGAAAAAACCTCAATAAGCCAAGTAATCGACCTCTCAGAAGTTGGGCGCTCTACGTTCTACCGCCACTGCAGTGGTCGTGATGATTTGCTCAACCAAGTATTGAACAGAGATTTTGATGCTTTAATGCTTGAATTCCAATCTGTTAGCAGATGCTACGAGTCATTAGAAGAGCAAATCGAGGAGGACATGCTTTGGTTCCTTGAGCAATTTATTCGTCGCCCAGCGCTGAGCCTTGTATGCTCCGATATTAAGTGGCAGCGCTACCAACAAACTGCAGAGTCTCTATCTGCATTTCGTCGGGCTTCGATAGCCTGCGCCACACCGACTTATCAACGCGCCTTAAAAGAAGGTAGATTAAGAAAAGGGATTAGGATGGATAACTATATCGACTGGGCCTCTTTTGTCGTTATGTCTATGCAAGTTGCAAATATGCCCTCCAAAAAGACGCGCCTCTACTCGAGAGCAACGTTGAAGAATTTCTTAGTTCCTTCTTTGATCAAAGATAAAGATTATGGCTAGATTGCCGACATTAGAGGATCTAAATTAGTGTAACGACATTTATCGTCCGACCAGCACCTCACCGGTTTAGGGAAGCGTTAATTGACAGTATGAAATTTATATGATGACCAGGACTCGTTGATAAGCTCTAATTTACTAATAACAAATAGTTCGACGACGTGCAGTTCTTTCGCAGTGCGCATTGCCAACTGACCACATCAAGCAAAGGAAATTACAACAATGATGACTTATAACACGATCTTGACGTCTCAGGCAGAGCGAGTATTCAGTATTACATTAAATCGGCCGACAGAGCTCAACCCACTCTCGCGGGAAGTGCTTGATGAACTCGCCGCTGCACTCGAGGCTGTAAAGAACGACAGCGCAGTGAGTGTGATTATTATAAAAGCAAACGGTAAGGCTTTTTCTACTGGATACGACTTACGAGAGGAGCATTGGATTACCAGTCAATATCCTGGAAATTTTGAAGGAAGTGTCAATATTGAACAGGACAGGCGGGATGTGCATCTGATTGTAGATTATTGGATGAAGATTTGGCGCTACCCTAAGCCAATCATTGCTCAAGTTCAAGGAGATTGCCTCTCTGGTGCTGGTGAACTTCTTGCAGTTTGTGATTTAGCAATTGTCAGTGAATGGGCGCGGTTTGGCCATCCAGCCGCATGTGATCTCGGCATTCCTCCATCGATTATGTTTTGGCCAATGCTTATCGGTTATCGGAAGACTAAAGAGCTTTTATATACCTCAAGGCTGATAGACGCCCAGGAAGCTGCACGAATTGGACTGATAAACGAAGTGGTTACTCACGAGGAGCTTGAGGCCAGGGTGGCGACTATAGCAGCGCATATTGCACGTGTACCCTTAGATAACATAGCGGTTTTAAAGGATGTCTCCAATACATGGTTTGAGAATATGGGGATGGAGTCCTCGATTAGGAGAGGTGCAGACCTAGATGCTGTTTATCACCAGTTTGATAGCTTTCGTGATTTTTTTAAGACCTTAAAAAATCATGGTGTTAAGGCAGCGTTTAAAAAAAGAAAGGAACTCTACGGCTAATTTGATAGTTGTTGGTAGAGCCGAGGGAATATTGATTTAACGGAGTCTGTTGAGATTTGAGTCGAGCATAATAAAGTTGGTGTTAATCAAGTTTGACATTATAAATCGAACAATAGCCAACATAAAAGGAGGAATTAATAATGGAACTCCCTATTGGGTCAAGTTATGAGGAAATATGCAAGCAATTTTCGTGGCAGATTCCCGAGTATTTTAATATTGCTGATTCGATCTGTGACAGATGGGCGGAAGACGAGGGTCGGCTGGCTATTACCCACGAGGACCATAACCAGCAGATTACACATTACACTTTCAGCGATCTTAGGTCGTACGCCAATCAAATGGCGAACTTGTTTGGATCACTGGGCGTCTCCGCGGGGGATCGTGCTCTGATTGTTTTAACACAGGGGCCTGAATGTGCGATTTCACATATCGCCTGTTTCAAGTCGGGTATTGTTTCCTGTCTGGCCTCTGTTCTGTTCGGTCCTGACGGGCTGCAACACCGACTTGAAGGTAGTCGAGCTAAAATTTGTATCACAGATTCAAATAATTTGGAGAAAATAAAAACAATTCGTGCAGGATGCCCTCATTTAAAACACGTCATCGTTATAGACGGGGATGGCGATTTAGACTCTCTCTCGTTTTGGAAGTCAATCGACTCCGAGTCTGATCAGTATTGTAATATACGCTCGCATTCTGAAGATATCGCTTGGATTAACTACACTTCGGGCACAACAGGGTTGCCCAAGGGCGTGATGATGCCACACCGTGTTTTATTGGGTAACGTACCGCTCTTTCAGTACTATTATGACTATTTTCCTAAGAAACACGACGTGTTGTGGTCTCCTGCCGACTGGGCTTGGGTGGCAGGCTTTGTCGATATATTTCTAATGGGCTTGCACGCGGGCTGTCCAGTGGTAACTACGGCAATGAAAGGCTTCGACGCCACGGAGGCTTTTCGAATTCTAGTACAACATAAGGTCACAGTGTCACTTCTGCCTCCAACGGTTCTGAAACTGATGCGTCAGGTCGATGTCGAGCCTGCCCACAATATTGATCTTAGAGTTGTGCTGTCAGGTGGCGAGGCAGTCGGCAAGGAGCTTGCTGAGTGGGCCGATAAACGATTTGGTCTGGTTATCGCGGAGGGTTTTGGACAGACCGAGTGCAATGGGATGATTGGGACAAATCCCCGCCTTATGGAGGTTAGGCATGGATCACTCGGCAAGCCATTGCCCGGATTCGTCTGCAAGATCATTGATGACAAAGGAGCTATTGTTCAGCCCGGCGTAAGAGGAAATATTGCTGTACAGAGGCCGCATCCAGCAATGTTTGCCGGTTATCTAGATGATCCAAAAGCCACTGCAGAAAAATTTATTGGGGATTGGATGATAAGTGGTGATTTGGGCGAGCAAGACGAAGATGGCTACCTCTGGTTCCACGGCAGAATTGATGATGTGATTACAAGTTCCGGATATCGGATTGGTCCTTCTGAGATAGAGGACTGCTTACTCAAAAGCGACGCAGTTCAGTCTGCCGCAGTTGTGGGTGTCCCGGATGCGCAGCGGACTGAAGTTGTTAAAGCGTTCATTATTCTTGCTGACGGTTATACTGCCAGTGAAGAGCTCGCTGACGCTCTGAAAGATATTGTTCGGCAGAATCTTGCTAGGCATGAAGTGCCCCGCATAGTGGAATTTGTCGATAAATTTCCGATGTCGACTACAGGAAAGATACTCCGGCGGGAGTTGAGAGGTCGCTGATGAATCGTCTATGCGTAGTGTGTAAACATCGATATTCGTTTAACTCTCATCGCGATTGTCATGTAAGTTTGTCCATCGCAGCACGATTCTATCCGTTGGTTCTATCATTGTCGTCATAATTTTCACAACTATTAGGTCGAACTTTTAGTATCCAAAGGCTCAGACGGGGCCCAGTGCAGCCTTTCCTGATGTCCACTGGCTCAGGGCAGTCGGACAGTCGTTAAAATAGTGGATTCCCGATGTTATGATTGTTGTTACGGTGTGGACGTAATCAGCGCTTTAGTCGCGTGGGGGGTTGATGCCATATCGCTGAGGTGACCGCGCGCTCTTGAAGCCAAGCAGGCATGGGCGCTGTGATACCCAATACTTTCGCATCATAGGTGCTCCAGCGCGGCGTTGGAATTTCTATCACCCGTGCGTAGTAAAAGGACTCTTGATTGGGATCAAAATCCGGATCAGTCCAGACGGCCGCTAGTGCGTCTTCGCCAATTGTATTGGTGTAAGAGGAATTCTCTATATCAACCGTATTACCAATCGGTGCCAGATCGCCATCAACATCCAACCCGCGCACACCCGCCCAGGCTACGTTATGGATGATCTCCTGCGAGTTGCCATTACTGTCGAGCCAGCCTTTGATGATTTGAATGCGGTCGAGATTGCCGCTGTCTGGATCGCGCTGTGCCCAAACAGCAAAGCTGGGTGCCCCGCCTTCCGCAAGCGGCACCGGCAATTGCCCACCCATCGGCACACCCTGTGCCTGTGCGATCACATCGCGGTTTAGACTATTGGTGAGGTCTTTTGCAAAAGCCCAGCCACCGTAAAAGCGCACACTGATACGCGTGCCTGAAGTGGCATAGGTTTCCTTGCGCCGCATAGCTTCGAACAGCGCGTCGCGGGTGTTCTCTTCTGCCCAGACCGCCGCCAGTCCTGCAGCGCTCCATAGCTTGCCGCCGGGGCTCTCCTCTGGGAAGAAAAATGATTCACGCAGGCGCACACCGGCACTGCCATCCAGCATAGGTAGTTTACCGTGATACCGGTCTTCATCGACCGGTGAGCTCGCGTTATGCCCGTCGGAGCTGCCGATAACGCCAAAGCGATAGGGATTGAAACCCTCTCGGTGAGACATCTCGATTCCCAAACGCAGTGCGTCGCGAATATAACCGCCTTGCGGTTCTGAGAATTCCTGGGACGCGGCCAACTGAGTGTCATAAATTTCGAAACCGGCAAAAGGGTCTTGTGGGGAGAGTAGCAGGTGCGTTTCAGAGGAGCCTTTAACCTGAAACATTTCGCTGATTGGCTCATTACGCAGCCGACGCGCGGCATAAGCGGCTGTCATCGGCTCGCCAGAGAATTGCGCATCACCGTACATAATGCCATCACTGAGGTTGCCATTGTGGGGGATCGCAAAATTATCCATACCCTGCTCCCGCTGCACCTCAAGTGCACTCCATAGATCGCGCGGGTCTTCTGATTCCAGCGAGGAGTAAGGTAAGTCCGGCACTGCTGAACTGCGATAAATGACGTTACGATGCAGGTTACGCCCTTGTGGCATTGAACTCCACTCGTAGCCATGGAAGCTAGTGAATCTGCCGGGGTCGTTGTGGCGTTCGGTGATATCTTGGCTCTCCTGCCAGGCAGAGCGCGTCATGTCTTCCCATCCCGATTGCAGGATATTTTTCAGATCGAACGAGGCGAGGGTTCTGGCGAATATGACGGTGTTCCAAAGCTTGCTGTCCTCGAGAAGACGATCTCGAAAGTTGCGCTTGTTCAGCGTGAGTTCCGGCTCTACTGTTTTTAAGACACCGAGGTACTCCGAGTGATCCGTGACGGCCGCAAAATCCAACGGTCGCCTCAACTTGATACCGTAGCCTCCAGCGTGTCGAATCTCGCCACCTTTAAAGTAGCGGTAAGCGTCTTCGGGCGTAGCGCGCACACCCATGGTGTAGGCGTCGGTCGAAAAGCTGGTGTGCACGTGCAGGTCACCCCAGTAGAGATTGCCATGAGGGTTAGGTGCCGACAGCGGCTTTGGCGGAACGGATGTAGCGGTTGCCGCGTCGAAGGCTGGAAACATGCTGGGGTCATCGACGGGGCTGCATGCGATGAGCATTGCCGCGAATGCGAGACTGATAGCGTTTGTGACGAGTAGTTTCATAGCGAACTCGGCATCGAAGTGTCGATAGTATAAACCCCCTTTTGACTGAAAAACCACCCCTTGCCCACCCCGCAACAACCCGGCTATTTCGAGGGCAGACGCCGTCAATCTCGTCTGATACAGGGGCTTAATCAGCGAAATCGGCCGGATTTCGGCCTTGTGATCCGTCCAATCTGAACCGGCGACCCTCGAGCAATCGGAACACATCTTGGTATTCACCGTTCTCCTTCAGGTGATTTAGGATCTTCTAGATCACCACCGAGTCTTCGATGCGGGCATTGACTTTCATGGCGCGAGTAGCAGCCCGATCCAACTTTTGAGCGATAGCTCTCACAGCTTGGCCGTCAGGGATTCCAAGAAGCCAGCGATTGAAGTGACTCGTGGTGACAATGTGACAACGCTTATGCACCGCGGAGCTTAGGGCCTACAAGAAGTCTAGGCGAGAAGACGTAACAGGTAATAGACACCAGCAACGGCTATCCCGCAGTGAAAAAGGGCCCCATACCATTTGTTCTTCAGTGAAAAGGCGGGTTTACGCTTTCCCTACTTCTGCCGTTTTTACTGTCGAACCTGATCACGCGAGTAACAGCGAGCCTCAGCCGTGCAAGCCGTGCTCGATGGGACATTCCCCGCGGGCCAGCTTGCGAGCGCGCTCCACCAGGGTATCTTCCATTGCTTCCCGCCCTATCATTATTACGAAGTCCCGTTTGCGCAGACCTTCCAGAGCAAACTCCGCGAGCTCGTGCAGATCCTGTACCGGTAGATCCACACCAATCTCCTTCATTCCCGACATAAACTCGTCGAAGGTCATCTCGCCACCCTCAGGCACCGGCTTTTCGCGGGCCAGCTCGTCGGGGCGATTGCGCTTCGTGGTCCAGATACCGGTGGGGAGAATGCCTCCTGAAGGATAAAAAATACAGGCACGCAGTTTTGTGCTCTGGCCCACCAGCTGAGCATTCAGGCACTCGGTCATGATCGATAAACCCGCTTTACTGGAAGCATAGACGGATTGATCAGCCAGAGGTGAGATTCCCCCGTCACCGGAGCTGGTATTCATGATCACGCCCTCTTCATCCGACTCGAGCATTCGTGGCACGAATGCCTGGATGCCGTGAGCGACCCCGCGCAAATTTACACCCAGCACCCACTGCCAGTCGTTGGGCGTTGTATCCCAAACATTGGTGTTGGTGACACTCACACCAGCGTTATTACACAGCACGTGGCAACTGCCAAACTCCTCGAATACGGCATCGGCGAGCGCTAACACCGAATCGGATTTTGATACGTCGGTCACGATGGCGCGCACCGTGCCACCTGCAAGCGCCAGCTCATCCCGAGTGGTCTCCAGCGCACCGCGCTCGACATCCGCCAGCACCACCTTGGCGCCGGCGGCAAGGAATGCACGAGCCAAGGACTTTCCAATACCGCTGGCGCCACCCGTGATGACGACCACTTTGTCTTTAAAATTCTGCACTTGGGTTCTCCTTTAAAGTGAATCAATATCAGCCCAAATCATAGGCTATGAAAAAGTTATACCACAATTCCAGCGCATACATCCCCAGCGAGCCTAAACTAATCCTGGACGCACCGATATTGTCAGCTATGGCAGTGGTACCTGAGACGTGCTGCTCTTCAGTCGGGTTGGTAGCGTAAGTTGCCGCTCCGCATCACCTCGAAATTTTTCGCAGGCTGCACTTCACCAGAGTAAAGCATGGTATCTGCAGTCCAGCCGCATCCTGTGTCGCAACGCGACAGCAGAGCTGCGGGCTGACGACTCACAGAATAGACTTTCTGCCCGGTCACCGCACTGATCTCGTAGCTGTAATAGCAGATGGAGCCAAGTGTTAGTCTGCTTGACCGCGTGTTTTCAATGATTGACGCACAAACGCCGGTCCAAAAATCTCGACCTTCAGCAACGCTCAAGAATGCCGCCACGGGAAACCACGAGGTCACAGTGATGGCGCTGCCAGTGGTAATCTTGCAATGCAGAACACCTCCGCGGCCGAGCGACGGCGACAGACGCTATACATCGATTAGGTCGAGCAGCTGGCTTTCTTTACGCGGCAGATACAGGCCGTCAACGTAAGCCTCAGCGTCGCGCTGGTTGCTGCCGCGAATGCAGACTTTTCGGTACTACACCGGTTAATCTGCAAATCCGGCACATGGAAGCCGAGCCACTCGATGAGGGTGCTGCCGGCATCACGTAGCTAAGTAGCGATGAACGCACCAATTGAGACCCGCGCACCCTGACTTGCCTGCTCCCGTTTCTGGGCGGTGATCATCCCCTTCTCCAGCACCACGTCCTGCGTCCAGTTCAGCATCGGGGCTCCGACCAGCGCAACATTACCATGGTAGAGTGAGGTAGGGCTCTTGCAGCAGTTTTTCTGCGATCAGGCGTAGTTCCCATCTGTCCCTACTCGTTAGTGTTGACGCACTAAATGTCAGTGAGCCCGGCTCAGGCTTGCAGAGGGCCACCATTACTCCCACGCCAACGTGAGTTGCCAATAGTGCTGGCCCAGGGCTCGAAGGCCTCTGCATCCAGTGCATCACCCAGGTTGACGCTACGACCCAGGAACTCCGGAGTCCAGAGCCAGGTTTCAGGCTTAGATTCCGGCGGCAGACGCTCAGAGAAGGGGTCCCAGGGGCTGTCGCGGAGGATTAAATTGCCTTCGACTTTTAGTTTTTGTGCGGTGCCGTAGTTGCTTACAACATTGACTACATGCGGCGGGAAATCAAAACCGGTTTCGGTGTAGGAGGCCTTGCGAGAGTACTTGACCCAGAATTCGTACTCGTCGAATTTGGGGCCATTATCCAGGGTTTCCGTGACATGGCCAACGAATTCCAAGAAGGTGTAGTTCTGGTGGGTGACTCGCGCCCCGATCTGATCCATCAGACGGAAGTATTTGATCTCGGCCGGGTACTTGGGCTGGCCAAATTTTTCCTGGCTGATGAAAATCTCGGCTTCCTTGTCGATGGCATAACCCAGCGCGAACTGGCCTTCCTGTCCTTTGTAATTGCAGGCCACTGTGCTCAGCAGGCCTTGCTCGGGCTGACCGTTCACTGGCACGTTGTAAACTGTCAGAGTCACTTCGGGACGACTGCCTAGGCCAAAGCCCGGCGGCAATACGGCGGCCACCGCGGCCTCGGTGGTACAATATCGAATTTTTAGCATCGGCCAGTTGTAGTGGTCACCAGGAGTAGACATCAAAAGCTCATTCATAACGTAATTTATCCTTATAGGTCGGTTAAATATTGATTTGGCATAACATTCGGTTCTCGTGCAGCATGTAAGCGTATAACTGCTGGGACCACTTGCGGTACTTCGCAATCAGGCCGTCGCTATCACACAGCGTGGGCAATTCAAAGTAGACCTTGTGATCTAAGGTACGAATGTCCTGCTCTACCTGACGCACTATTTTCTGCACCGTGTCACTGGCCATCATTGAGTTGTTTTCGGACTGTTCACGCGACAGCGAACAGTTGAAACGCAGAGGCACGTTTTGGTTCTCGATCGACGCAGCATTAGGCACTATAGGCATATCAAACGTACTTGAAAAGCATTGGAGAGTGTTGCCAAGGCCTACGCTCTCAGGCACCAGGTGCACGACGGCACCATCATTAATACCATTAAGACCCACTTTTCCCTGCTCCTCAATGGGATGGGTCTGGGAGTCAAACTCTTTGATCCAGTACGGGCAGTCAAATACCGAGTCGCGCGGAGGCATGCCGCGCGCAGTCATAAAGTGCCGCTTATAGACAGTATTCTCGCTAATCTTCTGAATAGTGGTGCTGATTTTCCAGTCGCAGCTCTCTAGTGGTGACCAAGCCACAGAACTCGACTCTGCGGTAGAGTCAACTTCAAAACTGGGTTTAGTGCCATTCGAGTGGGACCGGGCCCAGAACAGGTGACTAAACTCTACCAACGGGAACTTGACCAGATATTGCTCGCTGTCGACTTCCGGTAGCATTTGCATGGCGCAAGGCACTGACTCCCAGTATCCCCTGCACTTACCCCAGGCACCAGGAGGGTGACTCAGCGAATCGCTTTCGGTGATGTCATACTGGCCATGGTGAGTGCCAAAGTCGCGGCAGTAAGGATAGAGCACTGAGACTGCGCAGTCCTCGCTGTGAAACAGCACCCGTTCGCGGTCGAAACACTCGACTGGACTCATGTCGCCGCGCTTGAGCTCGTCGCACTATTGCAAGGTGCGCCAGGGAAATTGATGGGTTTGTCGTCTAGCTTCTTCATAGGGATTATCTCATTATCACCTAGTATCGGTCCGAACCCATAATTCCCGAAATACCACAGCGTTGTGGTCCGAGTTATCTTTTTCGGGCTCGCCATCGAGCTGCAGATTGGGGAAACGCTTGAACAGCTCGACCATGGTCAGGTAAAGTTGACGCTTGGCCATTGCGGCGCCAATACAGTAGCGCGGGCCGTAACCAAACAGCACATCGGGCTTGAATTCGCGCTTCACATCAAAGCGCTCGGGGTCAACGAAATACGCTGGGTCATGGTCTTTCAGGTGTGGCATCATCAGCACCATCTGGCCTTTGCGCACCTGCTGATCGAGCACTTTCATATCTTGTGGGGCATAGCGGGCAAAGCCCATCTTGGATGACGTAGACCAACGCATCACCTCGCTGAAGGCGTTGGAGAAGCTGTCCGGAGTTTCCAGCGCGGCTTGAATCTGCTCAGGGTGCTTGAGTAGCGAATAGAGCGTCCACTGTTGCGCTACTAGGGTGGTGTCGGCACCAGCACCGATCAGGGCCAGAATCAGGGTGATGATGTCCCAGTCGGAGAACTTCTCGTTCTCTTCCTCGATTTTCAGCAGCACACTCAGGAAGTCCGAATCGCCAGGATTGGCTCGCCGGTCGGCAATCACCCGCTGCAGGATTTCAATGGCGCGGTTGCTGTCCTGGCGAGCCGCCTCGCGACGATCGTCTGAAAGCGTCGGATTCCAGGCTTCGGTGAATGTCAGCACGACCTGCTTAATTTCTGGCCAATACTTCTCTGGGAGGCCAACCATGCGGCTGATACTGATAAAGGGAATGTGGCTGGCAACCTTTTCAATGTAATCAAAGCGCTCGAGTCCAGCGAGGTCACCAATCAGCTGCACCACGTCGGGTTTAATACGGCGCTGAATTTCATCCACCACGTTGCGCGAAAACGCTGGAGAAACCACTTTACGAATGAGCCGGTGGTGACCCTGGTCAGCAAGCAGGCTGTGGCCGATCATCGCACGTTCGTAATTGCTCCACTGGTCTTCTGGCGGGCGCTGTGGGGCAAATTCCCAATCGTAAAAATCCGAGGATAGGTACTCTGTACGCCAGCACTCGATGATATCGGGCATGCGGGTCATAATCCAGGCCTGCCAGGGCTCGTACCAAACCAGCGCGCCGCGATTGGCCAAGGCCAGGTACTGGGGCACAGGATCTTTGAGGTACCCATCCGAGGCTGGGTTGAACAAGATTTCAATCGGTGTTTTTGGGTCGTTGGCGGCGCTGATTACCATATCGCTCTTCCAAGGGACAGTCTCAAAAGAATACATACGAACATGATTGCAAGCAAGTACAGCGTTATTAAATTCTTCTTGGCCAGACTCAGCTGGATACTGACAAGAGCGACCGCTACGAAGTCGACCCTGATCGACGTTCGTAATGCTAATTCTCTGATTCGCCGATCCCAGTACGCGTCCAAATATCTGCTTAGATTCCGCGGTAACAGCAATCTGGCTGATGCCAAAATCCAATTTGAGGCTAACACACCTCTATTTTAAGAGCGCAAAAAGGCGCCGTATCCATCAGGCGCGCATCTGTCGTAAGTTATGCCCGTCACTGTGGAATCGACACTCACATGCGCCAAACTCTTGGCATCCACCACACCCGCCTCAGTGGCGTTCTCTACTGCCGTCGTCAATAGCCATTCCATGCCTTTTTCACCGAGCCGCTGACGCCACTTGGTCAGTGAGGTGGGGACCACTGGGGACTCTTGCTGGAAGTGTGTCTCACCACAAAATACTGGTAATACGGGCTCGCTACCGATTGCTGTATTAGTCGCTCATCCGACAGCGCTTCCATGTGCTTCAGCATCAGTAAGCCCGCCACTTGGCGACCTGAACTCGCCATCGGGCCACGGGCACTGCTACGCAGTGCGGCCCAGTGCCGCTCGAACAGCTCCCATGGCATCGTATCCGCCATGCGCATCAGCGGGTGTCTGCCATCGATGAACTCAACGAGCGCAGGGCCCTTATCATCGAACAGCTTGCTCTGCTGACGCTGTGACGCCGGATCGGCTTTAGATTTTATGGGTCGTCCTCAGATTGCGAGAAAATACGCATATTTTACCAAAACCTTGCAATTTTATGGCGCTAAAAATCGCTAGGGCATTTATAGTTAACAATCACAATGAGTCGTTCAGGGTCGACTATTCGAGTACTAAAACTCGATACTATTTTTTCGGGGAAAGGGTAGAAAGCAGGGGCGGCCAGTATGACGGCGTTCCGATAGTCGCATAGCTTGAGAGTTCAAAGAGTAACTATCTTTGATCAAACCATACAAACAAAGACTGGAGTAAATAGATGAGTGGACGTTTAAACGGTAAAGTAGCCCTTATCACCGGCGCAAGCAGAGGTGTCGGTTTGGCTGACGCTCAGCTAATGGTCGCCGAGGGCGCTAAAGTAGTAATGACCGATATCAATTCAGAGCAAGGTGAGGCGGCAGCAAAAATCATCGGCAAAGATGCCATGTTTATCAAGCAAGACGTGAGCAGCCAAGAAGATTGGGCTGCGGTAATTCAAGCAATAAGAGATACACATGGCCGCTTAGACATTCTCGTAAACAATGCGGCCATTTTGCTTTTTGGTGAAATCACCAATACTACGCTGGAACGTTGGCAAAAAATCCAGTCAGTGAATTCAGATAGCGTATTCATTGGCACTCAAGCAGCCTTACCTTTAATGGAAGAGTCAGGTGGCGGCTCTATCATTAATATGTCCTCCTCAGCAGCCGTGTTTGGGATGCCATACTTCGTCGCATACGCAGCGAGCAAGTCTGCGGTGCGGGGCCTCACAAAAGCGGTTGCGGTACACTGCCATCGCTCGCGTAACAATGTACGCTGCAACAGCATTCACCCAGATGGCATTGCTACTGACATGCCGATGGAAGTCGCCGGTGATATGCCAGAAATGGATGGTGTCAGCGCAATGAAAGCGCTAAGTTACACTTGTTTGCCAGAGGATATCGCTAAAACAGTGTTATTTTTGGCTTCTGACGATTCAGTTGGTATTAACGGCGCTGCCATTAACGTGAACAAAACAGCCACTATTACACCGCCCTACTTATAGGCTATGTTTAGTCTTTTCATTCAACCGCTCAACTGTTAATTTCAGGAGTAACCAATGAACGCAGCAGAACTATTTGCCAAGATGGACGAAAACTTTAATGCCGATGCCGCCGTCGGGATCGACGCTGTTTTCCAGTATGAATTCAGCGATGACGACAATTACTACATCGCGATAAAAGAGGGCACTAAAGATATTCAGCAAGGTAACCACGAATCACCGTCTGTAACAATCGCGTCAGACTTAGCGACCTTTTTAGGAATTATTGATGGAAGCATCAACGGCATGCAGGCTTTTATGTCTGGCAAACTAAAGGTAACGGGCAACATTATGTTGGCCCAAAAAATAAATACCTTCTTTGCAATTTAGATTTTGGCTCTCCAGAGCGGGCAGCTTAATAAGCTTATGCTTCGGACGCAACCGAAATCAAAAATCATGTGACTTACGAGAGTTTGCCTGAAATGCCAATGCAAGAATATTTGAGACCGCCCAGGTAAATCACTATGTTCAAGACGTATCTCATTAACAACTGAGAGGACTTGAACAGCGGTGTCAACTTCGTCACTACGGGCAGTCATCACCATGGTAAAAACAGCATCATTCTCATTAGCCGGAAACGGGTCTTCAATAAGGCAAAGGCGAGAAATTCACGACGCTGGTCTGGGGCTAGTCTAACCAGAACTCGTCAGAGGAAGTACCACTGAACTCCGGCCGCGTAAATTAAATTGAACTCAATAAAAGCGTGGTTTACACCCCTCTCGTCAGAAGAAGTGGGTTGACAATCTCCAATAAAAATGTCACATAGGGAAGGTTTACAATTGGCGTTGTTGTATGCATCCTCTTAAAAAGAGCCCTAAACAAAGTAGAGGTTAATGCTGGTTTCATTAGAGCATGCGGGCCACCAGAGAAGTTGCTCAATACTGTGTCTTAGGCTAGTGCGCGTTATTTGATAATCAATCGCGTCACTAGTCAGGGGGTGGCGTAAGCGGCCATTTTACTCTCGAAATAAACTGTACTTCCAACAATAAGAAACCATCAAAATGAGGAGTAGAACTTTGAAAACTGAGCTAAAAATAGTCGTATCTTCGATCATTCTGGGCGGCATTCTGGGCGAAGCAGCTCCAATATATGCGGATGCACCAGTGCTCGAAGAAATAATTGTGACAGGGCAAAAACGCGAACAAAATCTTCGCGATATATCCGCAACAGTTAATGTTATTTCCGGCCAACAACTAGACGATCTTAATATCTTTACACTCGAAGATTTGGAGAGAGTAACTGCCGGCGTGCAATTTATTCAACCCAACCCACGCAACAACCTAATTTCAATTCGTGGAGTATTCTATGACCCTGAGTCTGGCTCAGCGTCATCAGTAGATATTTACCAAAATGGTATAACTCAGCGAGCAGACAACTTATTCGGAGCCCTCTATGATGTCGAACGGGTCGAGATTTTGCGTGGTCCTCAGGGCGCTTTACAAGGAGCAACATCGCCTGCTGGTGCAATTATGATCAACACCACCAAACCTGATCTTGATAAAACTACAGGCTACGTTCGAGGCACAGCTGCAGACGATGGCACTAATCTCCAAGGCGCCTTGAGTGTTCCACTCATTAAAGAAACTTTGGCCTTACGCGTAACGGTTTTTTCTGATGCAAACGACCAAGCGGGAGTGGTCAATATACGTACCGGAGTTGAGCAAGACTCAGATACCGATTCCCATAGAGTGTCTCTTCGCTGGGCGCCAACTGAAAATCTAGATATGACTCTCGTGCATCAAACCCTTGAGCAAGAACTACGTGGCACTCCACAAGTGGTCGGCTCTCGATCTGGCGCAGGTGCTTTTGCTGGCGCTCCCAGTATACCATGTTCGTTCTTGCCAGCAGCAGAACAGTTGTTATGTGTGGCATTCACGGCCAAAGATCGAGCAGCTTTCGCTGCTGGTGATGCAGTTTCAAATCGAGATGCGGATATTACCACATTAAATCTAGATTGGGTCCTTGGCGAAAATCATCGACTAGCCTATTCGTACGGCAAGACAGAAAGTGGCAAGCTGTCGCGCACCGAAAACGATATCTCGAGTAATTTGGGTCTCCAAAACTTTTTCTTCGCGGCAGGTCTGGGTGTTATTGGGGATACCGATTATCGAACAGATCAAAGCACTAATACAGTCGTTGATGCTGATACTCATGAGATCCGAATTGCGTCGCAAGACAACCCAACTTGGAACTATATGTTTGGTCTGTACTCACAAGATCAAGAGACATCGACCGATTTCAGAGCCTTTACTACAGCCGCGAGATATATTCCGTTAACGTCTCTTAATGGAGCTATACCCGGGGTGACCTTTACCGGTGGCCATATTGAGGGGATTAACTTTGCCACTGGCGGAACTATTCCAGTCAACGGTAAAACCGAGGCACTCTTCACTTCGCACAGTTTTAAGTTGACTGAGAAAACAACGCTGGAAACTGCTTTGCGATATCAAGAGTTCACGGGCTTCAGATCTTCTGATATTTTGTTTGATTCGTTTCATCAACCTGAACGAATTTCTATACAAAATGCGTCTGTTTTGGGCCTCCCCAGTTCCGTTGCTGATTCGATTGCACAAGGCGTGTTACAAGGCACTCTCGCTACTATCAGTGCGACCAATATCCAAGGCGTTCCAACTGATGCACAAAACCTTGAGACGGATGCAACGACCGGTAGTTTGTCTCTAAAGTATGATTTTAGTGATTCGCTTACCACTTACATTGCATACAATCGCAGTTACCGAAACGGCGGCATTTCGGTTCTCCCCGGTGAAACTTTACCGATGTCCGCGCTACTGTATGACGAGGAGTCATCTGAGGCTTATGAATTAGGATTCAGAACTATAGCATTTGATGGCCGACTCGAAGTAAACACCGTTGCATATCTGCAAGACTTCGATGGTTATCAGGGATTCGTGCGCGGTATTGAATATATCAACCCCCAAGGTCAATTAGACCCTCTGGTTGGTGGCCTAGTATTTAATGGCGACGCCTCGATCAAGGGTGTTGAAATGGACTGGCGCATGCAAGCAACAGACGTATGGCGAGTTGGCGGTACATTTAGCTATAACAAGGCCGAATTTGACAATGCAGCGATACCATGTAATATCCGTGCCCCAGGACAAATTCTTGGCCTTTGCCAGTCAAGTGGTCGCCTTCCCGGTTCAACGGAACTCCAAGCAACATTGTTCAGTGAGTTAATGATGCCCATTTCAGGTTCCAGTAATATTTTCATTCGAGGCAACATGAAATATTCTAACGGGATATTATCAACCCGACCAGTTTCCTTTGGCGAAGATGCGGGTGAAACTGAATCTTACATTCTAGCTGACTTCTTTGTCGGGTGGGTTAACGAAAGTTTCGAAATTTCAGCGTTTGTTAAGAATCTCCTCGACGAGGATTCCGACATTGATCTGCGTAATGCTGGCGATCCAAACTTCGATATTAACGGTGACTTTACCGAAGTCTTGTTGTTACCTGAGCGATCTGCAGGCATTACTGTTAACTTTCAATTCTAGTGCTAAGAAGCAATTAGCAGTAGGGTTAAAAGGGTCGGCATAGCCGGCCCTTTTTTTGCGTGTATAGATGCCTCGAGAGCGCATGGCGCGCCTGACTAGACTTACTCGTGGACACGTAAATTGCGAATCATGAGCTATATAGCTCGACACCTCTATCGCCATCAGCAATTGCAAGTTTGAATCAAATCACACCATCAGTGCTTCCATAGTTTTTATCTTGTTAGTAATTTTGAGGTTTGGCTAAGTCGTATCCGAGTACAAGCGATTAAGATTTTTGTCGGTATGTAATTCTTAAGTGGCATCTCTTTGCAGGTTAGTTTGCTGTGTGGCAACAACAAACTGACCAGATATGCTGCTTTTTTTCAACTGTTCAAACACCAGATCTGGTTATACCTCGCGGCTTGTTTTGCATCGCCTGTTTGCAAAAAAACGCACTGTATAATTTCATCAACCAATCACTCAATACATTTGCGCGATGCCGAGCGACGTGGCAACCTAGTAATAACGAAAAAAATAGCCTTACACTATGAAGAGTCTAGAGCAAAGAATTCAAACCCTCGAGGACATTGAAGCCATAAAGCAATTAAAAGCGCGCTATTGGTTCGCCTGTGACCAAAGAAATGCAATCGGTATCCGTGATTGCTTCGTTGCGGAAGACCTGCATATCGACTTCGGATTTATCGGTCAATTCAGAGATATTGATGAGTTTATAAGCGTATTTTTAGAAATGACCGACAAGCCAAGCCATATAGATTTACATCATGGGCTTGCACCTGAAATATCTATCACAGGTGATGAGCAAGCCACTGGACGGTGGCGGATGCAATTTCAATTGATAGAAACCAAAACCGAGATCGCACAGTTTATGGGTGGCTATTATGAAGATGTTTACCGCAGAGAAAGCGGCGTTTGGAAAATTGCAATCTCTCGGTACACCCTCACCTTTAACTTGATGATGCAGAAAGATGCAGCAGGGATTATGAATTTAATTGAAATGGGCGCACGTCCGGGGCTGGCTAGCGAGATGTAGCAGTTTTACTGCTTGGCTCAAGGCCATGGCTCCAGGGCAAATCCCAGACATACTGTAACCCCCACAATACCAATACTACCATCAGTTCTCTAGGTCCACTTTGTGCGCCAACAGTTGACTTATTTTAGGCGTCTTTCTGAGCGAATAAGATTGTTGATTTGTTCAAGCTCGACTTTTTCGCCTGTTTCATAGTAAAGGCGCTGCCCATAAGTAACTTGTTTTTGCATTTTAAGCATGGTCTTGCGAGCCAGAGAGCCAAACAGGTTACCAATGATGCCCCATTTCATATCATAGCTCAGCGTGTTTGTGAGGCGCGTTGTGGTCGCACTTTCCTTAGTGAGGCTATAGCGAAAGGTCGCTTGTGAAAGCAATGGTGGTATGCCGTCTCCCTGGTCATGATGCAACCATAGTAGTAAGCCCTCGCCTTCATTCCACTCAACAACTGTTTCGATCATCGGTGGACGACTGCTGCGCACAATGCGACTGGCGCCAATACCAGTGATTTTTTCGGTGGTGATCTCGCTAGCGGTGAGAGCGGGCACGTAGTAGTGAGCTTTGCCTAAATCACTCAATTTTACCCATGCCTCGTCAATCGGTAAGTTTGCAATCGTGCTCGCGCTGATCTGATTTTTCATTGTACATAAGCTCTTGGTTTAATATTGAGATCGGATGATGGTATACGGTATAAGTTTGCCATGTTTGGTTGCAATAGCATAATTGGGATACGTTCCTCTTAGATCAAAGCTATTGGTCTCGTTATAGACTAAATCCCTCTACCCAAGCGGTTTGGTCTTAGCTGAGTATTTGACGAACATACGCTCACATTTGAGTAGCGCATACCCTACTGATCATCGAATCCAGGTTGCATTTTTAGCCTCAATCTGGTCTAAACAATGGTGTTACAAAAACACAAAATATGAACGTTGAGCTTATCATTAGTTCATGATGTGGCACGGTGAGGAACCTTGGATGAAACTGGCTCGGAAGCTAATACTCAAGTACCCTAACCCTTCAGATGACAAGAGCCTTTGAACCAAAGTAGTATCCAAAAATAATCATTGACTCTGCGAATAAAGGGGGCCAGCGACTAAAATAACGCATGGTGGGCACTTCCCGATGGGCTTATCCTTGAAGCGTATTTTTAAGGAGCTGCCATATAAGCCGTTTGAAGAAGCGTTGGAGCCAAAACTCCTGCGAGAAAATACACAGCGTGTATTCAACTTTAGCATTTAATTGGAGAACTACAATGGTGACTTATGAACGTGCAGTTGAAGTGGCGGACACGTACATGCAAGCTATGTCCGCTCAAGACTGGGCGGCAGTGATGGAACTCTATGCCGAGGACGCTGTGCTGGAAGATCCTGTCGGCAGCGAAGTTAAAATTGGCAAGCTCGCTATTACCGACTTTTACTTCGGGATTGGCGAGACCAATATTACCTGCACAAGAACCGGCACCGTACGCTTTGCCAATGCAGAGATGGTATTCCCATTTCAATGCATTATGCGTAGCGAAGATGGTGCCATGAAAATTGATATCATTGATCATTTTATACTGAATGGGGAGGGATTGATCATCCAAATGCGTGCATTTTGGGGGCCTGAAACTGCCGGCCCTTATGAAGAATCATGAGTACTAATAGGTAATATTTGCTGGCCGAGCGACATGTTGGCAAGGTGACTGAGTCTACTTTTGAGTTAGCAGAGACGCCGATACCAGTGCCCGAACAAGCTGCGGGTTAGGTGTTAATCAAGACACTGTCTGTTCAGTTTTGACACAGCCAGGCGTCGATGAAAGAGGGAGTAAATAAAATATCAGTGCTATGAAACAATAGCGGACGTTGTAATAGGCGGTATAATATAAGCCCCCTGACGCACGATATGAAAAAGCCCGTCGATCACCATCGGCGGGCTTTTTTTTCGCTAGAACAAACTCAGCGACACATAACACTTGGGTTCAGTTAATCCAAAACTAAGACACCTACGAATTAAATGTGAAATCCGCAAACATATCTCGCAGCGTCGTTTTCTGAATTTTACCGGTCGCTGTGTGAGGCATATCTTCAATAAACTCTACTGCATCCGGCGTCCACCACTTTGCGATCTTGCCATCAAACCACTCGGTAATTTCTTCAGCGGTTAAATCCGCACCGTTGGCTCCACGCACAATGATCAGTAAGGGTCGCTCGCCCCATTTGTCGTGGTGTCTGCCAATGACGGCGGCCTCCGCGACTTTAGGGTGATCTGTTGCAACGTTTTCAACGTCGATCGACGAGATCCACTCACCTCCAGATTTGATGACATCTTTGGTGCGATCGGTAATCGCGATATATCCTCTGGGGTCGATGGTAGCCACATCACCAGTCTCAAACCAGCCATCTGCGGTGTGCGCCGAACTGCCGTCTAGCTTGTAGTAAGCGCTGCAAATCCAAGGGCCGCGGACATGCAAGGAACCAAATGCGACGCCATCCCAGGGCAACTGCTCGCCATTATCATCGGTGATTTTGACATCAACCCCAAATACAGGACGGCCCGCTTTAAGTCTTAATTTCGCGTAGTCACCTGGGCTCAGCTCGTCGCGAATATTAATGCTGGCATTGGTACTCCCCAGCGGGCTCATCTCTGTCATTCCCCACCCGACTCGAGTTTCAACACCATACGTATCGAAATCTTCCATGATCGATAAGGGGCATGCGGAGCCACCGACAATCACGCGCTTCAGGCTTTCGATGCGTAATCCTGATTGTTTCAAGTAATTAATGAGACCCAGCCAAACAGTAGGTACACCAGCTGAGAAGGTCACCTGCTCTTCGTTAATCAGAGCAGAGAGCGTGGCGCCATCGCCCATTTTGTTGCCCGGCATCACCATTTTGGCGCCGACCATGGGGCATCCGTAGGGTAATCCCCACGCATTCACGTGGAACATGGGCACGATCGGAAGAATGGTGTCCGACTGACCGATACCCATGACATCCGGCATCATCCCTGAATAAGCATGCAGAATTGTCGATCGGTGCGAGTACAGTACACCTTTGGGATTACCTGTGGTACCCGATGTATAGCAGAGAGCACAGGCCGTATTCTCGTCGAGTTCAGGCCAAACAAAATCACTCTGCGCCGAATCCACCAGAGCTTCGTAACAGATCGCATTGGGAAGACTTGTATCAGGCATCAATTCAGCCGTCGTCATTATGACGTAGCCCTTAACGCCAGGGCAGTGCTCCACAATCTGCTCGACCAGGGGCACAAAATCAAGATCTAGAAATACGTACTGATCACTAGCGTGATTAATAATGTAAATCAGCTGTTCAGGAAATAATCTTGGATTGATGGTGTGCGTGACGTAACCCGAGCAGCTCACCGCATAATAAGTTTCGAAATGTCGGTAATCATTCCAGCCCAAAGTGGCAATGTTGTCGCCCTGTTGCAAACCCCATGCTTGCATGGCGCTCGCCAGCTGATTCGCGCGCTTGAACGCGTCGCGATAGGTGTAACGGTGGCGGGGATTATCCCGTGTAACTGAAACAATTTCTGTATCACCATTGACCCGACTACCATGCTCGATAATCGTTTTCAGATTCAGCGGCATGTTCATCATCAATCCGTTCATTTCGACTCCTTATGATATTTTTATGCGAACAACTGGGCGTTACTGTAGCAGTGACCATCGTTCTGAGGAACCCTCACAGGCTCGGTTTTCCTCAACCAACTTGATCAAATGTGCATGCAAAGAAAGCTTCGCCATAGGATGCAGACTGCTATCAACATCATCGTAAACACGTAGAACCAATTCTGCCAAGGTGCTCGGGCCCAGCTCTGTAAGCGCCGCCACCACTTTCGCCTCGCGCTTCAAGCGGTGCGCCACGAGCCAGCGAATTACGTCTTCAGGAGATGCCATCAGATCACCATGTGCTGGCGCGATAGCACTGAGCGGACGCTCTAGCAATTTTTGCAGTGACTCAATGTAATCTTTCATATTGCCACTGGGCGGAATGATCACCACGGTAGAGCCATTCATAATATGGTCACCAGCAAATACAACTTGCTCTTGCTTCAAATAAAAGCAGTAGTGATTACCAACATGGCCGGGGGTATGAATCGACTCTATCGTTATCTCGTCAGTATCGACCGTAAACTGCTCGTCGATCTCTATTTGAGGCTGAAAACTTTGATCGTTAAATTGATCTGCCGGAGGGGAAGCACCGATTAACGCCCCGCCACTGCGCGCTGCCAAAACCGCGGCAGCTGGCGAGTGATCCATGTGCG
>OBNU01000024.1_pt1 | contig 28630 bp, 21 predicted proteins | sample 1494211 | NCBI WGS metagenome assembly OBNU01 (sample SAMEA3275559, study PRJEB22092) | marine metagenome | biome: ENVO:01000252 "freshwater lake biome"; feature: ENVO:00002042 "surface water"; material: ENVO:00000021 "freshwater lake" | collected 2014-06-21T10:00:00+00 | depth 2 m | reverse complement strand
CGGCAGTCAGAACTGAGCGTCCGTAAGATTGAGCGACCAAGTTAATCGCCTCAGTTGCACCCCGCGTCCAGATGATTTGATCGGATTGGCCGGCGCCAATGAACTCGGCAATGCAATCTCGCGCATCCTCGAATGCTCGAGTCGCTCTGTCAGCGATCGCATGTGCTCCACGGTGCACATTGGAATTATCGAGTCGATAATAGTGCTCTAGCGCCTCGATAACCGCCAAGGGCTTTTGTGTCGTTGCAGCACTGTCAAGATAAGTCAGCGGCTCGCCGTAAACCTTTTGCGCGAGTAAAGGAAAATCTGCTGCCACTGACGTGTTCACATCGAGGGCTTCACCCATTACTGATCTCCTAGTAGTAAACCTGTGCAGCGAGTTTTCACGTGATGACCCAGCCATTCACTTAACTCGCTAATCGGCATTCTCTCGAGTAGCGCCATAACAAAACCCAGAGCAATCAGCTGCACCGCAACGTCCTCTGGAACACCGCGAGTCCGCAAATAGTGCACTGCCTCGTTGTCCAACTGCGACACTGTCGCACCATGACCACACTGCACATCGTTGGCATAAATTTCGAGCTCTGGCTTGGTATTTACCTGTGCTCGATCAGAGGTCAACAAGTTCTTATTAGACAACTGAGCATTTGTTTTTTGCGCATGTTTGTGAATGTGAATCCGGCCATTGAAGACCGCATTAGCTCGATCACCAATGATGCCGCGAAAGATCTCCTCGCTGGTACAGTGAGGCGCAGCGTGTTCGAGCGTGGTATGAAAATCGACAACTTCTTGGCCTTTCGGTAGATACAATCCATCCACTTGAGCATGTGCGCCCTCCGCCGCAAGCAACACACCAATCTCATTACGACACAATCGACCGCCCTCTGCGTAAGCGAACAGTCTTAATGTGGCAGCGCGATCCAGTCGGCTAAAAACGCCTCCCAAGAATGATTGCTGTGCTTGGCTGTGGTTGAGTCGACAGTAGTCAACGGCGGCACCCGCGCCTACGTAGAGTTCCGTCACACCATGGTAGTCTGATGCGGGTTTGGCGCCAGCCAAAAATTGCTCAACAATTTTAACGACCGCATTGTCAGCGACGCGAACCAGCACCCGCGTCGACTGCCACGCACAATCTGCTGAAGCGTGCCAAATAATCCGTAGTGGCTGCATCAACTGCGTATTGGCGGCAATATCGATGAAAACGCCATCGGTCATGGTCGCCTCGCTCACACACCCCACCAGACCACTGCGATCTGGACATGCCTCACCCAGTAAATCATCAACGACAGATTGACTATGGTCTGATAACCCCTTGAAGGTTTCAACCGAGCAACCAGCTGGCCAACTCTGGCAAGATAAATGATTAACTATTACGCCGTCCGAAAATACCAATGTGAGCGCGTCATCACAGTGCGCCAACTCTGTCGGCTCGGGCTGACTCTGCCCCGAGTGCGCACCGAGCTCGATAGCCGCCATTGCTGATAATGGTGCATATTTCCAATGCTCACTTTTGCGCCCAGGTACTGGGATTGCTTGCAAGCTTTCCGCTGCGGCCTGTTGCCGCGGCTGCAGCCAATGGGGTGTTATCGCTCCCGCTTTGGCAATCGCTTGTTCATAAATCGCGTGCATCATGCTGCGCTATCCAGCCAGGCATAGCCTTTGCGCTCTAACTCATGAGCCAACTCTTTACCCCCTGACTTAACGATGCGGCCACCCGCCAGCACATGAACGAAATCCGGCTCGATATAATCCAGCAAGCGCTGGTAGTGGGTCACTATAATGAAGGCGCGATCGGGCGAACGCATAGCATTAACGCCGGCCGCAACGACCTGTAGAGCGTCAATATCAAGACCACTGTCAGTCTCGTCGAGAATGGCCAACTTGGGCTCAAGTAGCATCATTTGCATCAGTTCGTTGCGCTTTTTCTCACCACCCGAAAATCCTTCATTAACACCCCTTTTCAGAAAATCATGGCTCAAGTCAACGGCGGTGCATGCCTCACGCGCACGCTTCATAAAACTCACGCTGTCATAGGATTCAAGATTTTGCGCCGCGCGCACCGCATCGACACTCGCCTTCAGAAATTCCATGTTACTCACGCCGGGAATTTCGATGGGGTATTGAAATGCCAGGAATAAACCAGCCTGCGCTCGTGACTCTGTGTCGAGCCCAAGTAGATCGAGGCCGTCGAAGTTCGCGCTTCCATGGGTTACGTCGTAGCCCGGGCGGCCCGAGAGGACGTGCCCTAGGGTGCTTTTACCCGAGCCGTTGGGGCCCATAATGGCATGTACTTCGCCCGCTTTCACTTCAAGAGAGAGTCCCTTTAAGATCTCTTTTTCGTCGACCGAAGCGTGAAGTTCTTTAACTGATAACATAATATCCTCAAAATTCATGGTGGTATTGTGACGCGAGACTTTAAAGCCGGCTTACCCAACCGAGCCCTCTAAGCTGACTTCGAGTAACTTGCCAGCCTCCATAGCGAATTCCATCGGAAGCTCTTTGAATACCTCCTTGCAGAATCCGTTTACAATCATCGAGACCGCTTTCTCTGGATCGATACCCCGCTGCTGACACAAGTACAGCTGATCATCGCTCACCTTAGACGTGGTCGCCTCATGCTCGATGACCGCGCTCGGCTGCTTACTTTCGATGTAAGGGAAGGTATGCGCGGCGCACTGATCACCGATCAAGAGCGAGTCGCACTGTGTGTAGTTCCTTGCCCCCACCGCTCGCGGACTCATCCGCACCAGCCCTCGATACGCGTTCGAGCTCTGCCCGGCTGAGATCCCCTTTGAAATGATGGTCGACCGAGTATTGCGACCAAGATGAATCATCTTGGTCCCGGTATCGGCTTGCTGATGATTGTGCGTTAGCGCAACAGAGTAAAACTCTCCAACGCTGTCATCACCCTTTAAAACACAGCTGGGATACTTCCATGTAATTGCTGAGCCCGTCTCAACCTGCGTCCATGAAATCTTCGCTCTGTTGTGAGCGACACCACGCTTGGTGACGAAGTTATAAATACCCCCGCGACCCTCAGAGTCGCCCGGGTACCAGTTTTGTACCGTCGAATACTTGATCTCTGCGTCGTCGAGCGCTATGAGCTCAACCACTGCCGCGTGCAGCTGGTTCTCGTCGCGCATCGGCGCTGTGCACCCTTCAAGGTAGCTCACGTGGCTACCCTCAGCTGCAACAATCAGCGTTCGTTCAAACTGCCCCGTATTAGACTCGTTAATTCTAAAATAAGTCGATAGCTCCATCGGGCAACGCACACCTGGAGGAATATACACAAACGACCCATCGCTATAAACGGCACTGTTAAGCGCTGCGTAGTAGTTATCTGTCGTAGGAACCACGGAACCCAGATACTTTTTGATGAGCTCAGGATATTCGCGAGCAGCCTCTGAGATCGAACAAAAAATAACGCCAGCCTCGGCTAAGTTTTTTCGAAAAGTAGTGCCAACAGACACCGAATCAAACACGGCATCAACAGCAACGCCAGCCAACATGGCTTGTTCGTGCAGGGGAATACCGAGCTTCTCGTAAGTGGCCAATAGCTCTGGGTCGACCTCGTCTAAACTCTGGGGCTTATCTGCCATCGATTTAGGTGCTGAAAAGTAAGAAATAGCGTTATGGTCAATTTTAGGATGCGTTACCTGCGCCCAATCGGGTGGCGTCATTTCTAACCATTTTTGATAGGCGGCCAAACGCCACTCGAGTAGCCACTCGGGCTCTTCTTTTTTGGCGGAAATGATACGAATCACTGACTCACTCAGCCCCGGGGGAAGGGTATCTGACTCGATATTGGTGATGAATCCGGGCGCGTATTCGCGCTGTATCACTTCATTAATGTGTTCGTTTGCCATAAAACCTCTTCGCTGTTGCAGCGTTTATTCGTTCACAAGAGCCACGAGTGGCTGCAAGTCCTGCCGCACCCGCTCATCTTGGTGCAGCGCAATATTCCGGATATCGTCTCTTGCCACGAGGTCAGCAAGACTGATATTACGCAGAAAATCACGAATCTGATCGCTTAGGCCTGCCCAAAGATGATGCGTAAGACAGGTTTGTCCTCGTTGACATGACCCCTTACCGCGGCATCGCGTTGCGTCAGTGTGTTCGTTTACCGCTTCGATCACGTCCGCAATACTAATCACTTCGAGCTCTTTTCCCAGATAATAGCCACCACCGGGACCTCTCACACTACGGACCAATCCATGTCTTCGGAGCTGAGCAAACAGCTGCTCCAGATACGGCAATGAAATATCCTGTCGAGCCGAAATCCCTGCTAACGCAACAGGACCTTGGTCCCGGTGCAGTGCCAAATCAAGCATTGACGTCACCGCGTAACGCCCTTTTGTGGTAAGTCGCATTCGCACCCTTCCCTTAATCTTCTATCCCGACTATTTTACTCGGGTTTTATCTAATTAACAATTTTACTCCCCAAACCACAGCGGAAAGATCTGCTTTACTCCCCTCACCAAAGACAAAGGTGCAGTGTTAACCAGAGTAAAAAGATGTACCCCGGCGATCACAAGCGCTATCCTAATGAGCTAACGGAGAGGCTTCACTACTCACTGATGATCCGACGACAGAGGTGGTGCAAGAGCGACTCGAGCGCGGAGCGCAATGAGCCATTACTGCGCGCAAAACCTCGGCAAATCGACAGCGATTTGTGAGGTCTCAAGAAGGATATCCTTATGACAATCAGATCTATTTTCTCTATTGCTAGCCTAACGCTCCTGGCATTGTTAGTCGGCTGCCAACCCCAGAGTCCCGACTCCGATGCGGGTAGTGATCAAGCCGAGCAAACGCCCAGCGATATCGCCAACGCACTGTTCGAAGACATCTTTAACGAGTCAGTCATGCGATCGCCCATGACGCAAACGTATCTAAGCATCAAGACGGATTATGACAAGCTCGATAGCTATACCGATGAAACAATCGAGGAAGAACTAGAGATTGCAAAACAGAATTTGGCGCGCGTTCAAGCCATTGACTCGTCTACTCTCGATAATCAAACACGGCTCAGTTTAAAACTGATGACCGAGCAGTTAGAACAAGAAATTGGTGATTATCAGTGGCGTTACCATAATTACCCCGTTAATCAGATGTTTGGCCTGCACTCTGGCTTGCCCTCTTTTATGATCAATCAACATCTGATTAGGTCCGCTCAAGATGCGAAAGATTACATCAGCCGTCTGAATGAGTTCCCACGCGTGTTCGCCGAGCTCGAGGCCAATCTTTATAAACGCGCCGAGCTCAATATTTTGGCTCCAAAATTCGTTTATCCCTATATTTTGAGCGATATCAATAACGTCACTACCGGAGCGCCCTTCACAGATGGTGAAGACTCCACTCTACTCGCCGATTTCAAAAAGAAACTCGCGTCCGTCGAGCTCGCTCCAGACGAATCTGCTGAGCTTGTCGCGGCCGCCACTGAGGCTTTGGCGCTCTCCGTCGGACCCGCTTTCGCCGCGCTGGCTAAAACGGTAGGCAATATTGAAACTCAAGCCGATAACCGCGCTGGTGCTTGGAAGCTGCCGGACGGCGAAGCATTCTATAATCGAGCTCTGGCTCGAACCACAACCACGACGATGGATGCGAACGAAATTCATGAACTCGGATTGACCGAAGTCGCCCGAATCCATGCCGAAATGAAAGCCATCATGGCGACGGTGAATTTTCAGGGTGATTTGCAAGATTTCTTCGATTTCACCCGCAGCGACCCGCAGTTCTACTATCCCGACACCCCTGAAGGCAAGCAGCGATACCTTGACGAAGCAACCGCTTGGATCGACGACATGAAAGTCCGCCTCGACGAATTATTCATTACCAAACCCAAGGCCGATCTGATCGTCAAAGCCGTTGAGCCCTTTCGAGAAAAATCTGCTGGTAAAGCATTCTATCAAAGCCCAGCCCCAGATGGCTCTCGTCCCGGTACCTACTACGCCAATCTCTACGCTATGGAGGCCATGCCAGTCTATCAAATGGAGGCACTCGCCTATCACGAGGGTATTCCAGGACATCACATGCAAATCGCAATCGCGCAAGAACTTGAAGGATTGCCACAGTTCAGAAAATACGGCCGTTACACTGCATATACCGAAGGCTGGGGTCTCTACTCAGAACTGCTCCCCAAAGAAATTGGGCTCTACCAAAACCCTTATAGCGATTTCGGTCGTTTGGCTATGGAGCTATGGCGTGCCTGCCGTCTGGTTGTAGATACCGGCATCCACGCCAAAAAGTGGACTCGTGAAGAAGCGATCGACTACTTGAAAATCAACACCCCGAATCCGGAGTCGGATATCGTGAAAGCCATTGAGCGCTATATTGTTATGCCCTCTCAGGCAACTGCGTATAAAGTAGGAATGATCAAAATTGTGGCGCTCCGAGAAAAGGCTCGCGCCAGTCTCCAAGACCAGTTTGATATACGAGAATTCCACGATCTGATCCTGCGACAAGGCCCTCTTCCACTGGCTGTACTAGAGTCGTTGGTTGATGATTGGATTGCTGATAAAACAAGTTGAGAAGCGCGAACGCCAGCGCTCGAGACCATGACCGAGGCAGATGCAACGCGTCGACCTCGGTCATCCCCAAGGTGTTGTGACTACAGTGTCTAAACTGAGAAAATTATGTCCGATCTTTTAGTGTTTGACTTAGATGGCACGTTATTAAGCGCAAATTCGACCATTTCAGACTACACCGCTAAGGTATTGCGAGGCTTAACAGACCTCGGTATCGCATACACAGTCGCGACCGGGCGATCACTGCATGGAGCCCAATCAGTCCTAAAAGATCACCGTTTCACTCAACCCCACATTGTCAAGAATGGCGTGTTGATATGGGATCCCGAATCTGATGCCTACTCTCGCCAATGCTTACTCACTCAGGACGAAATCGCGCATATTCTGCTAGCCTTCACTAGCGCTGATGTCAGCCCTTTCGTTCACACTTTTGAGAACGGTTCGTATCATGGCGTTTATCACTCAGCCAGACTTAAAGATTATGAACAAAAACTTGCAGCGTATATCGAACGCGAACGCGGTGAGGCGGTAAGGCCCTTGAATGAGATGCCTCCCCACGCACCAATCGCTAACTTCAGCGGACTAGGGTCGCAACATGCAATTGAGACAATCATTGAGCAAATTGCGTTAGAGCCACATTTATTAGCCTATGGTGGCCCAGCGTTCGAGGGCCGGGATCTTTACTGGCTCGATGTTCACCACTGCGAGGGCAATAAAGGTGCTGCCGTAAAAGAGCTAAAACAACAGCTCGGCGCAGACCGGGTGATTTGCTTTGGCGACAGCGACAATGATGTCACGATGTTCGAATGCGCCGATGAGAGTTATGCGCCCGATAATGCCAAACCACAGCTGCTAGAGATTGCCACAGGCATTATCGGCCATCACGACAGTGACGGCATTGCGCACTACTTGAGTCAACGCTACGGGCTGAGACTATGAGGCTGATTTTCGCCTCAGCACGACCTCGAGCCGGCCATCTTTAAGAAGAACGCTTTTCTCGATGGTGAACGAGCTCAAATTTCGCGTGAACTTCAACCGCTGGTGTTGGTAAGGCAGAACGCCCGAGCGATCTTCGCAGATCAGATGTTCCCGATCGTGCACACCCCAGTGCTTAGCAAATAAGTGCCGCGTGGTATTGTGACAGAGGAATCCATGGACAGCACCGCTGTCAGTGACAAACTGATCTAACAAACGGTCAAGCCAGCTCAAGTTTGATTCGGAAAAGTACGCAGCAAAGTCCCACAAGAGTACTAAATCGTAGGCCTGACCCAACGCGGGCTCGAGTGTTTCGAGAATGAGATTATCTCTCTCGACTGATGATACTTCCTCTTGAGATAACAACTGGTTGATGTCGGAGGCGTCGTCAATCGCGCTGAGAATCGTGTAACGCCCCCAGAACGACTGCTGCAGAAAATCTATGGTATCGCTGTGACCAGACCCAAACTCAAGAATTTTGGAGGGTCGCTCTGGATGATGGATCGGCAAAACGGTGTCAATTAAAACACTGGTGACAAGTGTGCCGTCACTGTCCGCGTGCGCTGACGCCAACGATAACACCCTCTGCTACTCTAGTTTACGCTGCGCTATAACGCGCCAGCGTCAGAAGCGACACTCGACTCAGGCTTGCTGATCACCCCAAAGCTCTTGCTCGGCGCCGCCTCATCCATATCGATACTGCCTTTGAACTTGCTACCGTCTTCTAGAATGACTCTAGGTGCCTGAATATTTCCCCGCATCACGCCATTAGCAGTGATCACTATGCGTTCGCCAGCCTCAACATCACCGTGCAGTTCGCCATCGACCTTCACCGATTTCGCTTTGACATCTGCGTGCACACGTCCTGATGAACCGACAACCAGCTCATTATTCTTCAGTAGTACGGTCCCTTCAATCAGACCATCTACTACTAGGTCTTCTTCACTCTGAACTTCGCCTTTAATTTTTACGGTTGACCCAATCACTGCTGGCGCTCCTTTAGTAAAACGTCTAGCACTCGTCTCTCCGATCGAAATGTTTTCGGATCGGGTAAGCTCTTGCACCGATTTTTCTTGTGACCGCTTTCCAAACATCATGCTTGTCAAGCCCCTGTATTAGCATTCCCGAGCATCATACCACGATCAATGAATATTCCTATCCCCGCGATCATGGCTGATAACGTCTGAAATCGCCCGCTGCCTCTCGTTGAGCACGGGTGAATAATGGCGGATGCGTTCTCTCAGCAGCAAAATCTGCTGCCTGATCTGCATAATGTCGAGAGTCAGGTCTCATAGTGGCAGAACCATAGTGGTGGACACCCTCGACTTCGAGCTCTCCATCTTGATCCCAACTCACCAAATAATATAGCCCATCGCCACCGACAGCTTGCAAATATCCTTGCTCTTCAAGCCCCACACCGTAAATCGCTCTGAGCGTATCGGGAGCGCCGCCGATAGGCACATTGATATCACCGCGTGTGTGGCGATTAACACTACCCCAGGTAGGGTCCAGCCGGCCAACTGTCGCCATAAGCTTATCGGCGCAGATCTCTAGAACATCGCCTGGCGGCGGAGGATCAACCCCATCCTGCTCGGCTTTCCACTCGACACTGATAATGCATACCCCCAGCGCTGCACCGCGGCTCTCGATATCCGCATTGAGATCCCACGCAGTCAGAATCGACCTGGCCTGCTGGTACAGCTCGTTCTCTGTCTGCGCAGTAGCGGCGATTGCTGCAGCCAAATAACGCCCAGCACGGCTATCGGGCGAGTATGCTTTGTCGTACTTGATGGCTGCAAAGTCCTCGCGAGAAATCGGCGCCAAGCGCTCGAGCAACTCCAAACTGCGCACAGCTCTATTCGTCATTCGAGTTTGATAGCCATCGGTCGGCGAATACTCAGACTGGTTTGGATTATCGCGGTCATGCGCTACCGCAAATGGCGTCTGATTGGCGCTGGTCAGGAAACCATGACTCGGGTTGTGGACCTGTGGCAACTCATCAAACGCCAGGTACTCGGTCCAAATCAGGCTTGAATCATCTCCTGGCAAATACAGCTGCCAGTCGTACCCGGGCCTGCGGTTTGGTGTCATGCTGTTGTGAATGAACGACGTGTTCCCATCGCGATCAGCAAAGACAAAGTTAAACGAGGCAAACCGATGCAGACGCATTGCATCGAGCCACTGATCCCGGTTCTTGGCCCTATTCATTGCATACCATTGTTCCACTTGCCGAATCTCGCCCTGCCCTCCAAATCTGAGTGCATACACACCGTGATCGGTTTTCATAACAGGACCATGCTCGGAGCGATAAATATCGCGGCTGACTGTCCACACAAGCGGACCCCAGATCTTAACCGCCAGGTCCACGGTTGTTTTCTCAAGATTCTTCCACTCGCTATCTAAACGATACTGGTCGGGATTGTCTGGATTCATTTCTAGTACATAAACGTCAACGAGGTCCGGCTTATTCACCGTCACACCCCATGCGATAGAGTCATTGAACCCGAGGCTAATCAGGGGACTGCCGGGAAAGGTACCGCCCATGATATCGAGCCCCTCATCGCTGCTGATGTGCGCTTCATACCAAGCAACCGGGCCATCTGTCGGTTGGTGCGAATTAATCATCAGTCGAGTTGCCCCGTCATCGGTCAACGGAGGGGCCACTGCAATTGCATTAGAACCAATTGGAATCGATGCTAATCCCAGATCTGCAGTCAGTTTAGCAACGTCGCGCGCACGCGTTGGACCGACGACTTCTTTAAGCACTTGATCGAACCCGTAAAACATGAGATGACGCACAACGAAGCCCGTAATGACATCCTCTTTCGTAATCGGCAGCATCGAGCGATCGACTCTGTCGGGGTGTTTTTCAGCGAAATAATTCAATCCGTCGGTGTAGGCTTCCACCAGAAGTCGGGTCTTCGGAGTCAACTGCGATGCGTAACCCTCAGCTACCCAGTCGCGAACCCCCAACCAGTGGATCATGTAATCTGCTGGGGCCGCATCGATCCCGTTATATCTTGCCGACTCACCCCGATAAAACGGCATAGTCTCTTGAATGAGCTCCCAGCCATCTTCCGCTTGGGCATAGGCAAATCCGAAGGCCGTATCTGCATCTCGAACGCCATGCACATGAGGAATCCCCCACTTATCCCGTTCGATCGTGACCTGATATTTCGATCGATCTACCTGTGGGACAACTGACTCCGGTTGACCAACACATCCCGTAAGCAAAATGCCTACCAAAGCTAGATACTTCATGTCGCTCCTTACTCCCTATTAAGGGACTGATGCCTCATTTATTGGGCCCGCGGCGAGCCTGTTCGCGCCTGCAGCAAACCCTCATGAAACAGATGTTTTAAGAGTTCAATATTACTGAAATTAGGATACGTGGCTCGAATCACAAATGCGAGCTCTCGATGCGGGCCCGGCTCGTCAAGACGAACCGCTACCAATCTCGGATCGTGATCCACCAACTGTGAAAGTGCCATTTCAGGGAGCAAGGTAGAACCCATTTCGGCCACAACCAGCTGAATTAGGGTGTTCAGGCTCGTTGCGCTCATAGAATGACTGGTCGACTCTTGAAACTGGCAAGCGGCGAGCGCGTGCTCCTTCAAGCAATGACCTTCTGAGAGTAGCATTAAGTTTTCATGAACCAGCTCAGCCGAAGTGATTTTCTCGCGCACCGGCTCGGACGGATCCGAGTGAGTCACCCAATAAAAGTCCTCTTGCCAAAACGGAAACGTTAATAGGCCGGCGCAATCATAGGGCAAGGCCAAAACCGCCGCATCGATTTCACCAGCTCGCACCTTATCAATCAAATCTTGTGACTGGGATTCAATGATTCTCAGTCGGGCATGAGGGTAGCGGGATTTCACGATGGGAAGCGCAATAGGAAGCAAATAAGGGGCGATTGTTGGGATCATACCTATCGTCATGGCCCCGCTAAGCGGCGCTTGGTCACTCTGCTTCAAGCGCATAATGTCGTCAATTTGAAGGTTAACCTGATGCGCTTTAGCAAGAAGTAATCGCCCCAAAGGCGTTACGAGTACCTTTTTATTATCGCGCTCGAAGATCTGAAAACCCAATTGGTTCTCCATCTCGTTCAGGGCCGTGCTGAGCGCCGATTGAGACACAGAACATGCCTCTGCCGCCTTGCGAAAATGGAGGGTCTTCTCCACCGCCAATGCATACCGAATTTGTTTGATTGAAATCATGGTTTGTTTCGCCGCTTAACGCGCCTATGAAATGACTTACATCGATGATTTAGTCTAATCATTTTCTTTTAAAAATCCATATTCATACTGCGCAGTGCAGCCGAAGCCTCTGGCCATTCAAGCGAGCCTCTCTAACTGCTGCTTTCGCAGCTCAGTTTTCTGCACTTTACCCATCGCATTGCGTGGCAGTTCGTCCACCAGACGGAACAGCTTAGGACGCTTAAACCCTGCCAATTCCTCGGTACACAACGCAACCAAAGAGCCGATCAAACTTGATTCGTCATCAACAGGTGCCGCTGGCACGATCAGTGCAATGACTCGCTCACCATAATCCGAGTCGGGGATGCCAATAACCGCGGATTCCATCACCTGCGGATGTTCATCAAGCACTTGCTCAATCTCTTTGGGATAAATGTTAAGGCCGCCTGAAATGATCATATCTTTCGACCGCCCGACGATCGAATAGTAGCCCTCGGCATCAATACTTGCGATGTCACCCGTCTTAAAAAAACCATCATCGCTAAAATCAGCACGGGTTTTTTCTGGCATTCCCCAATACTCTTTAAACACGTTCCGCCCACGCACCATCAACAAACCCGTCTCTTGCCCCTTCACAGTAGAGCCTTCAAGAGCTTCAATCCGAACCTCTACACCCGGCAATGGAAAACCCACCGAGCCCGGTTTACGCTCGCCCATGAGCGGATTAGACAAAGTCATTCCCGTTTCCGTCATGCCGTATCGTTCAAGAATCTGATGCCCAGTCCGCACTGCAAACTCACTCCAAGTGGATGCTAAGAGAGGTGCGGAGCCCGAGATAAAGAGCCTAATAGATCGACACACTGAGGGCGACAGATCAGGATCTTGTAATAAACGGGTGTAATAGGTAGGCACGCCCATGAAGACTGTTGCGCGTGGCAGTTGAGATAGTACTGCCGGCGCACTGAAAGAAGTGTGCCACAGCATTGATGCACCACTGATCAGCGCACAATGACAGGCCACAAAAAGACCATGCACATGAAAAATGGGCAGCGTATGAAGCAGTACATCCGCATCGCTGAACTGCCATATCTCAACCAAAGCAAGGGCGTTATTGCTGAGATTATCATGGGTCAACACGATTCCTTTCGGGCGACCCGTGGTGCCCGACGAGTACAGCAGTGCCGCCGGCGCACTACCCTCTAATGCAACCGTGGTCTCGAGGGCTTCATCCGTCACTTTCTCGAGAAGACTCCCGCGTCCATTTTCGCCTAGTGTCAGAATCTGCTCCACCTTTGCGGCCCGTCCCACGCTTTGACTCTGTGCCTCACGATCTGGAGTGCAGACAAAGACTTTAGGGCCAGCATCTTCAAGAAAATAGGCGAGCTCTCGATCGGAGTACGCTGGATTCAGAGGATGGTAAATAGCACCGACTTGTAAACAGGCAAAATACAGGCAAAGTGATTCGGGTGATTTAATAACCTGAGCTGAAACCCGATCTCCCTTAACCACACCAAGGCGAGACAGAACTGCTGCTAGTTTAGCGCTCAGCATCGCTAAATCTGAGTAGGACCAGGTGGCACCAGACTCAGTGATGAGTGCGGGCGAGAATACACGCTGCGGATCCCGCAGATTTAAAACGGACAGTAAATTGTGATTGTTAGCTGACATTGTGGCGCAATAAACTCCGACTAAAAACATAAAATGTTGGCGGAACAATAGACTCCAAGTCACATTGAGTGACACATCGCGTTAGAACTTGTCCAGTGATCCGGTGAACTCGCCATCGAATTATTATGATCGGCAGAGCCACTCGCTCTGGCAGTACCACTGTAGCATGTACCCTGAAGAAAGGTCGCCAGACCCGCTCAACTTCTAGTATCAATCTGCTATAGTGATCGACCAATAATAACGTTAATAGGTAACCTCCATGACAGATGAACGCAGCTTGCGAGACGATCTCGCCGCCCTCTATCGTATTTTCGACCACTTGGGTTGGGGAGAACTCATCTTTAACCACATTACTGTCAAACTGCCCGGCGATGACGGACATTTTCTGATCAATCCCTATGGGCTGCTCTACAGCGAAGTCACTGCCTCTAACTTAGTGAAAGTCGATATCAATGGCAACATCATTGAACCCACCGACCACCCGGTAAATCCTGCTGGGATGTTAATCCACAGCTGTATCCATGCCGCGCGTCACGATATCGTGTGTATTGCGCACACGCATACCACTGCTGGCATGACCGTCGCCTGCCAAGAGGGTGGTCTCAGACCTGATAATTTTTACTCAACACTGCTTCATAATAAAGTCACCTATCACGACTTCGAAGGCATCACTGTTGACGAAGCGGAAAAACAGCAGTTAGTCGCGAACTTAGGGGATCGAGCCATGATGATGATCCTCAGAAACCATGGCTTACTTGCCGGCGGCAGAACGATCGCGGAAGCCTTCTTAAATATGTGGATTCTAGAAAGGTCCTGCCAAATTCAAGCCTCAGTTGATCAAACCGGTGTCAAACAAATTCCAGTGCGGCAAGAAGTGTTAGAGCGCAGCGAAAAGCTACTGGCCATTCAAGGTATGGGGCAAGCAGCTGGAGCGCTTGAATTTGCTGCGATGAAACGCTTGATGGATAAAATTGATCCCAGCTACCGCCAGTAGCGTCGCGATCAGTACCAAACTCATACTGTGCACCGAAACGCTGTGATCCTCTTGGAGCGGATCCAGCGTATTAAGCATGAAGCTAGCTTTTCAGCCAATAAAAAGAGCGCTCAAAATGAAACCTATTTTTATCGCCATGGCAGTCATCAGCGTATTTACCGTGATTGTTTCTTTCTCGAGTGCCAGCGTTGCTGGCGTGCCTATATTTTTAGCCTGTGTCACGCTAGCGATGCTCATCCAATGGTGTGCCTTCGTGCCCGCCTACCTGCAACAAACAGAAAAGTTCTACGACCTTACCGGCAGTTTTAGCTTTATTGTGACCGTGGCAGCAGCTCTGATACTGGCAGGCAAATATGATGTCCGATCACTTCTACTCGCAAGCCTCGTTATTTTATGGGCAGTAAGACTCGGCAGCTTCCTTGTGGCTCGTATCCACCAGGATGGCGGCGACGACCGTTTTGATAAAATCAAGCCTCACCCAAAACGCTTCTTTTTGACGTGGACGCTGCAAGGTCTGTGGGTCAGTATTACCGCGTCAACAGCAATCGCCGCAATGAGCTCAACCGAAGTTGTTGAGCTCTCTTTATACGACCTTAATGCAGTCATCATTTGGATGATAGGATTTGGCATCGAAGTCGTTGCCGACGCCCAAAAGCGGCGATTTCGGGAGCGTAATGGGAGTGATACATTCATTACTGAGGGCCTGTGGGCTTACAGCCGACATCCGAACTATTTCGGTGAAATTGTGCTCTGGATCGGCATCGCTCTACTCGCAATACCAGCGTTACAAGGTAGCGCCTATCTGACTTTACTCTCGCCCGTATTTGTTTTCGTCTTGCTCACTAGAATCAGCGGCATACCAATGCTAGAGAAGAAGGCAGACGCAAAATGGGGGCAATCAGACGCTTACCAAACCTACAAAGCGAAGACGCCGCTACTGGTGCCCTTCGTGCGTTAAGTGATGAGATAAACCGCTGCTGCGATTACTCTACCGAGCGCAGCGGTACTCCGAATAAGCTGTTTAAGCCCTTGGAGTAGTGTTGATGATAGTGTGCTAAGCCGAGCTGATCATCGAGTGCTCTGAGAGCTGCATGTAAGTCCGAGAGGAGCACTGACGGCGTATCGACTTGGATCGCGTGGGTTAAGGTCTCTTTGATCGTGTCTTCGTAAATCGCGGTAAAAATTGAGTCTACGTTCGAAAAGTATTGATACAAGGACCCCATCGCAACACCCGCCACTTCGCAGATCTTACTGGCCTGAATATCTTTCATGGCAGTCCGTTCAGCGACCATCATGGCGGCCTGTTTAATCGAGGTTACCAAAATGATCGAGCGTGTCTGCTTGGGGTATTTTCGCATGCGAGTTGGTCGACACAAAGGCTCAGCGGTCGAAGACACACGTGCTGGCGGCCATGCACAGAAAAGAGACTGCGTGCTGTCGTCGTAGGACAGTGACTGGGCATCTAATGTGAGCATTGATTTCCCCAAAAACAATGAGTAAAGCATCTATGGTTTCAGTGTGCCGCGCGCACAGAACTAAAAACAGGTCTGAATCACTCAAAAATACTCACAAAAAACATCAGATTTTTGCGGTAAACGGGTATAAAATTGATACGGTTACCCCGAAGCTCACTAAAAATTTATTATGGCAACGATCTGCAAACACCATGTGCTCACCTCGATGTCCGGGATACCAAGCCGGGAGCGGGATGTCTCTCAACTACTTTTACGAGCCGGGATTAATCCACTCACACTAGAACATGATTCAGCGAGGGTTCACACGGATCAAGTTGCGCGCTTATTTCAGTGGGTCATGCGTACCTTGGATGATGAACTTATGGGCTTCGCAGCCGCCCCATCAAAACTTGGGACCTTTGCGCTGATGAGCGAACTCATTCCCAACTGCTTAACCCTGAGAGAGCAACTCAGATCAAGTACCAAGTTCTACAACCTCACCCACACCGCCATTCAGTTTACTCTCGAAGAGCACCAACAGAGCGCTTATCTCGCAATCAACCTGAGTGAGAACACCTATGACGCAGCGCATTTTCTCAGAGAATTTCTGTTAGTTTTATGGCATCGATTCCCTAGCTGGCTCATTGGCCAACCAATCAACCTCAATGCTGTAGAGTTTTCGTTCGATCGACCCGAGCACGAATCTGAACTGAAAATCATGTTCCCCTGCAGAATACGCTTTGGGTGCAGCGAGAATCGACTGATATTCAACGCCTCTTATCTCGACAAGCCCATCACGCGGACTCGCGCAGAGCTCGGGCGCTACGTTGAGCGGACGCCGTCGGACATCATGACCATACCCGGGCGAGCACAAACCTTAGAATCACAAATCGAGCGTCAATTATCGCTCAGAGAATCGGAACAGAACAAAGTACCTACCTTGATCGAAATCGCACAGACTTTACAGATCAGCCCCCAGACGCTGCAACGGCGACTCAAGCAATCAGGCAGCAGTTTCAATAGTATTAAAGAGAACTGGAGACGAGAGCACGCCCTGCAACTCCTGCGATCGCCCCAGCTATCGGTCGAGCATATTAGCGAGAAATTAGGATTTGCCGAGGCGCGATCATTCACTCGGGCCTTCAAAACGTGGACTGGGTTATCGCCCCGCAGCTACCGAAAAATCATGTGATATCTGCGACATCAGCAGGGTTCAGGATGACCGCTTCGAACCTTAAAAAGGTACCCAACTTAATGTTGGCGGATACGCAACCTCGTCATTGCCAAAACCCTGCGGACCTATCCGCTTTGCGCATATTGCTTCACAAAATTGAAATGGTCGGGTAACTGGGAGAGCGATTGATCGACACGCTCTAGATTTTGCCGCAAAAACTCAGACAGTTCGACACTGCTCATCTGATCTACGATTGGGTGGTACGTCTTTGGGATAAGACCCTGCCCCATCATTACCTGGACCCATGAATTCTCGGCAAACACATCGTCTTGATCCTTAAAGACCGTGCCAGACGATCCGAATAACGACATTCTATGCTTCAACGACTCGGGGATATCCATACCCCGACAGTAACGCCAGAACTCAGTATCATCTCGCTCCGTTAAGTGATAGTGCATCACAATAAAATCACGAATGCGCTCAGCCTCTCGTCGCATCTTCGCGTTGTACTCGTTGCGGACAGACTCGAGAATTGTGTCTGAGGGAAACATGAGCAGCAGCCATAGCAAGCCATTCTGGATAAAATGAATACTGGTCGACTCAAGAGGCTCAATAAATCCGCTCGACAATCCAAGAGCAATACAATTCTTGGTCCAATGCTGCTGCCGCTGCCCGGTGGTGAATTGAATAAATCGAGGCTCCGTAGTCGCTTCTCCCTGCGTGTTCCGGCGCAGCAGATCGATCGCTTCCTCGTCCGTTTGATACTTCGAGCAGTACACTAGCCCATTCCCTACTCTGTGTTGCAGAGGAATTCGCCACTGCCAGCCGGCGCCATGAGCAATGGCTCGAGTATAGGGGATCGCTGGCGATACCGATTCAGTTTGCAGCGCTACCGCTCTATCGCACGGTAACCAGTGAGACCAGTCCTCGAATCCTGTGCCCAGTGCTTCAGCAATGAGCCGCCCCCGAAAACCAGTGCAATCGATAAATAAATCACCTTCTATGATTTGGCCCGACTTTGTGAGTAGATGCGTGATATTACCGTTCGATGGATCTAGGCTTACTTGATCTATAATTCCTTCGACCCGTCTCACCCCTGCTTGTTCTGCTAGCCGCCGTAAGTAAGCCGCGTATTGAGTCGCGTCTAGGTGGTACGCATAATTGATTTTGTGACTTGATACTAAGCCAAAGCGGCTCATTTCAGCGGCCTGCAGTTCTAAGCAGTAGTCCCCGTAAGGCTTTGCAAAGCCCTCGTTAACCCCACGCAGCCAAAAGTGATGAAAGCCCGCAGCCCAACATCCCGTCCCAGTATCCCCAAAACTGTGGATATAGCGGTGTCCGAGTTTGCGCCAGTTCTCGAAGGCGATGCCCAGCTTGAATGTGGCCTTGGTCTCCCGCAGAAATTCGGGCTCTGATATTTTTAGCAACCGGTTAATAGTCAGAAGCGAGGGGATAGTCGCCTCGCCGACACCGATAGTACCAATGGTCTCCGACTCTATCAGAGTAATATCAAGACGTCGGCCCACCAATTTCGAAATGCTGGCTGCGGCCATCCAACCAGCCGTGCCACCACCAGCAATGACAACTTTATTAATTTGACTCATGACACCTCACTCCTAATGCTGTCAACGCTTCAACTGATTGAGCAACATCGCTCGGATTCTTTTTGCTTTGGTCTCGTTGGGAGCACCAAGTCTACCCAAGGCCTCCGGCGCAATATGCTGGGTTGCGGCTTGATCCTCATTAAAAATGTAATAGTCGAAAAAGAGTTTCCAAGCGCGTTTCATATCAGGTGGCAAATCCCGCACGCTCAAGAGTGCGTGCAGTAGTGCATCGTTGGGCGATCCCGCGTATGCCGGAGTCCGCGACCACCAGTAATTGACAAGAATATTTAAAGGTTCAAGGGCGTCGACCTGGTGCCACCACATGCTGGGTATGAGAATCGCGTCGCCAGGTTCCAGCACGACAGTTTCACTCGCCCTCAAAGCCTCTGCTGCGCGAGGGAAACGGGCATAATCAATCGCCTCAAAATCAACCAAGCTAATGGGCTGACCAGCAGGGGTCAAATCTAGCGGTCCGACATAAAGATTACTGATCTGATCAGGCGCGAATAAACGAAACTTCCGCCTTCCTGCAACACAGCAGGCAATATTCTGAGGGAGATCAAAATGCGCCGCGACGCGTGTCTGATTGCCTATCCAAACGCTAGCAATCGGGTCTAGGTGCGTCAGCGGTAAATCATACTTTGCCCTGAATCCCGGCAACCACTGGTCAATATTTGTTGAGCCCACATACAGTGCGGGTGAATCTGGTTGGGTCTCGCAATTCAGCAACTTATCGATAACATCATCTAGACGAGCGTCGATCTGTAAAAAGTTAAACCCATCCATCGCATCATTGTAAAAAAAACGGCCCTCGTGACCCGCCTCGGCCAAGAACGTTGCCACGGGCTTACCCTGATAAAACGTTAGCAGCGTTTTAAGTGCCTCTCTAGCACCAGATCTTCCGCCTTGCACAATATCCCACGTCTTCACAAGACCCCGGAGAACCGCAGGTTGTGCCCTGTCGAGTACACTCGGCTCTAACTCATTAGGCCCGCTTAAATAAATCTCTTCAATGGCCATGATCGCGGGCAGTCCTACTCTAGCGACCGATTACGGCGCTCAACTAAACGACCCAGCTGTGACATTGAGGCGACCATCATAAAACATGGCATGAGCCAGCCAGCCTCAGCCAGAGTAGTGACGAGTCTGCCATCGGCTCGCTGGAGGGCGTCGTCATCGATACCAAAGAAGTCCTGCAGCTCGTAGCTCTCTCCGTTCGAGAGTTTGATAGATAACGTCACAGACTGCACAAGTCCGTGCTCGACCAGAGCCGTTACAAATTTATCGTTGGTTTCAGAAGCTTGTCGCAGATGCTCTAACAACGTCGCCTTCGACTCCAAAAAATCACTCGGCCCTCCCTGTTCCAAGAACAATGGCTCACCAACCTCTAGGCTGACTCGAGGGTGTTCCATATCAATAGCAACGACGTGCTGACGGTCAGAAATAGAGCTCTTATCCTCTCCAATCAGGAAGGGTTGGCGACGCATCATGGCGGGCACATAACTCGCGTCCCAGCGGTCTGCCTGCAGAAAAAGATTCTCGCCCCTCTCGAACCCAAGGAGTGCAATTGGAGAAAATTTCCCGGACACGGGGTCTTTATGGATGAGTATGGGATAGTGCGCCTGGATACTTCGCATCTCTTCCGGAAACGTCAACACGAACATAACGTCATCACCAAACTGCGCACCAAATCCGGTTTGGACGCGGACATTCTGGTGATCGATATTATTGAGCTTCTGAAAATCCGCCATTACAACCTCTCTACTGCTGAATGAGGCACACTCGAGAAACTCTGTGACTGCAACTGCCGCACTAGCTCACGATTGGTCGGCAAATGTTCACAGAACCGCGCCTGAGCCTGCTGTGTTCGCAACTGCCGCTCTCGGTATTGAGTGAGCCGACGAGCGTGAGATCTCGATCGAAGAACGGGGTCTCGTGTCTGAAATCCCATCCCATAAAGTACATATTGATAGCTTGCCGATGGGAAGAGATCATCGATTCTCCCCTCGTCATGATGCCATGGCGCCTGGTAATTCCATCGCGCCAAATCTGACCTCAAAGATTCTGGAATGCTATCCGATTCTTTGTGCTGGCGCCAATAGGCTGAGTCGTCTCGCGAGCTAATGGCATAATGCAATTTCAAGAACCGAATAATCTCAGTCCAACGATAAGTAAACTGTCGATTAAATCGATCAGCCACAGCATCCATGCCACTGCGATAAGCGGGTAATTGATCGGTTAAAAACTGAGCGCTGAGCTCTACCAATACCAATGCCGAAGCCTCGAGAGGCTCTACAAAACCCGCTGACAATCCAATAGCCACGCAGTTTCGATGCCAAAACTTGGACCGATAGCCCGACTCAAAACTGAGCTTCCTGGGGGACGAAGACTCAAAATCAACATGCGGAGCCTCGCGCTTCAGGTACGACTTAAGTCCCTCCAAAGCTTGCTCATCACTCTGATGTGACGAACTATACACTCTGCCTACACCTCGTCGATGCTGTAATCCAATGTCCCAGGTCCAACCTGCGTCGTGGGCCGTACCCAGTGTCACCGAGCTAATGGAGTCCAACTCAGTGGCATAGGGCACCTGAACTGCTAATGCACGATCGTTGAACAAATACTTCGAGCAATCAACTTTACCTATCTCAAAATGTTTGCCAATGAGCAATGATTCGAAGCCACTGCAATCAATAAAAAGATCACCCTCTATTCGACCATAATTTTTGCCTATGACTGCCGCGATATCACCGTCCGAATCCGACTCTACCCCTATCAAATGGTCCTTAATATGGCACACCCCAAGCCTTTCCACCGCGTGTCGCATCAGTAAACCAGCAAAGCGGCCGGCATCAAGGTGATAACCGTAGTTAAGTGCGTAAGCGTAGTTGGGCATACTGATCTGTTTGGGCGCCAAATCGCGGTCACATACAGCGGGCTGCGGCGACACACTGTCGGCAAAGGGCTCATTATTAGCTAAGTTTTGCCAAGACCACCACGCATTCTCTTCAGCATGATCTTGAGGAAGCGAGAACGGATGGTAATAGTAATCCTCTGCACCTCGTGACCACCCGATAAACTTTGACCCCTGTTTGAAACTTGCACCACATTCACGAACGAACTCGGTCTCAGTGATTCCAATTTTATTCAGCGTGGTGCGCATAGAAGGCCAGGTACCCTCTCCCACACCGATGGGTCCGGTTTGGTCAGACTCTACCAAGGTGAGGGTCAGTGTCTCAGACGAGAGTTCATAGTGCGCCGCAAGACGCGCCGCAACCAACCAGCCAGCAGTTCCACCGCCGACCACAACAATACGCTTTACCTGATCAAACTCTTCAGTCATCTCGCATGATAGCCGTTTGTTTATTTTTAAACGTTGATTTTAGCGTCTGCCTTAAAGTAAAAACCGCTCAAAGAGCGGTTTTATAAAGGTCAATAAACCAGTCTAGTAGACGTAACGGAACCCAAACTGATACCGAGCACCACTCTGACCCACATTATACAGCTGGTAAGCATTGCGACCGAAACTTCGGAATGTCTCATTCGTCAGATTTATGCCTTCTACAAACACCACCAACGAATCAGTGAGCTCATAACTCGCATTCGCGTCCCACTGCTCATATTCTTCCTGGTAGCCTGGCTGAGTAACTCCTCCTGTGAAGAATTCATCACGCCAGTTGTAGGCAATACGAACCTGAATACCGTGCTTATCGTAGTACGCAATAAAGTTACGCGTATCACTCAACCCTGGTAGCGCAAATTGTGGTTCGTTAGACAGGCGATTGAACACAGCAGTCCCGTCGGCGATAGTTGCATTGGCAATAAATCCAAAGCCAGTAGCCGCAAAATCATGCTGCCATGCGATCTCCCATCCATCAATCTCGGCGATCTCAGCTGAGTTGAGACTCGTATCTACGTCAAAGTACGCAGGGTCATCTCTTCCAGGAACACCGGTAATGGTTTGTGCCGTAACATCGACACCAGGTTCATTCGGGAAATTGGTAAATATGTACTCGCGAATAGCTGCGTTTGATGCTGTGACACCCAAAGCATCAACAGCCTGCGAATACAGTGGCCCCAACGCTGGATGAGCTAAGCCAGGGAATAACACCACGTCCTCTCTTTCAGCCGCCGTTACAAAGTTCTCTACGCTCTTATCAAAGTAACCGATCGAGACATAGCTCGAATCCCCGTAATAATATTCGAGAGAAAAATCCCAATTTTCTGATTCATGCGGCAACAATCCCGGGTTACCCACAAAACCGTCTGCCGTATGCTCTCCCTCTACGACTCTGAGGACCTGACCAATTGACAAGTTACCGACCAAATTAGAGAACGGAGATCGTGCGATGGTCTCGCTGTAAGATGCTCTGAATTTCAGGTCATCGAGGATATTAATATCGAAGTCGATACTCGGTAGAGTCGCATCGTATGACCCGGTCAAGGACGAGGGCACTGTTTCACCAGACGGAATAGCAGAAAACTCATTGGTAGACGCCCATTCAATGCGAGTGTAGCTCTGCGACTCAGCACTCGAAGTGACATCGGTCTCTTCATAGCGCACACCCGCTCGCACACTGTAATCGCGATCAAACATAACACCCGTGTAGTTTACTTGAACAAACGTCGACTGCGTTTCTTCACGGAACTGGTTACCAAAGCCTTTATCACTGTCGGCACAAAAGCCAGTGCCACAATCCCCACCTGCCAAAGCGGTCGGGAGATAGTACTGATCTGTGGACGGTAAGGTTTGCAAAAATGCGCCCCGGTTCGCGACTTCCGCCATATCGAACATGAAGAAATTATTAGTGGCTCCCTTGCCGCCATTGAGCTGATCGTAGATCCCCTCGAGCGACGCAGGCACCATCAAATCTGCGATAGCACCGAAGGCAGAAGCCTGATTTTGACCCCAGCTATTCCGTTGAACCACACTGCCGGCCTCAAAATTATCAAGATCAGACTGTGACACACCGAAATCAATTGAAAGCCTCTCATTAAGATCAAAACTGCCACTAAATTGCGTCTGCTCAATATTCATTTCTGCCCAGCTATTGGCGAACACGCTACCGGTGATTTGCATATCATCGGGTGATAGTGGGTCTGAACGCGTGATCGAAGTCACAGGAAGATCGGAACTAAAATCAACAGTTGCCGCCTCGCGCCCAAATGCCGCAATCGATAGGTTCGCTGAGCTTCCGAAAGGACTGTTCGGCGATCGCTCGGCCTTCGAATCGTGATGGTCAAGTTCAAGAACCAACCGATCATTGACATCCCACTGCAAATTGAATCCAAGTGACGAGCGCTCGTTTTTCGACGCATCAACACCCGCTCCCATAGGGGTGTCAGGCTGATTGAACGTCTCGGTGTAGATTAGCGGCGATGCAATAGGTCCATCACTCCACGTGGCCGACTGACCTGTTGGGCTGAACCAGATCGACATATTGTTGTAGCGATGATCTAGTTCCAACTCGGCTACTGTGTAATCCAGAGTCGCGGTAACCGACTCTACGGGGCGCCACTGCAGTGTGAGTTGCCCGTTGATTCGCGTGCGCTCCCATTCATCGAGCTGATAAACAACCTGTTGTGGTAAAGCGGCCAGATCGCCCTGCCCAGGTTTATTGACCTGCTGCCCGTTATCTGCAATTCCCTGCCCGGGACGCTCAAACCACTGAGTATTAAAAGCACCCGCCTGGCCATTGTTACGCTCCTGAAAAGACCCCGACAAGGCCACGCCTACGGTGTCATCGAAAAAGGTTTGACTGAACAGACCTGAAACTTCAGGTGTGTAATCCTCGCCTGTAGTCGTTGACAAATCGTGAACCGCTTTGGTGCTGAAAGCCAATTTTAGACCTGGGTTATCAAGAGGTTTTGCGGTTTTGATATTGATGGTTGCGCCAATACCGCCGGTCGCCACACTCGCCTGACCGGTTTTATAGATCTCAACGCCTGAAACACTCTCAGACGCCAAATCGCCAAAATCAAATGAGCGACCACCACCACTGTGAGTCGGCATTTGGCGACCATTTAAGGTGACCAAGTTGAAGTCTGCACCGAAACCACGAACTGTTACCGTAGAGCCTTCACCTCTCGTGCGCTCAATCGCGACACCTGTAATTCTCTGAAGCGATTCCGCCAAGTTAGTGTCAGGAAATGCACCGATATCCTCAGCTGTAATGGCATCTACCACGCCCGCTGAGTCCCGCTTTGTATCCATTGCTCGCTTCAAACTTGCTTTGATGCCGGTCACAACGACCTCTTCCATAACCGGCACGCTATCCTGAGCTTGCGCAGTGATGCTCAAGGTCAGTCCCATGGCGACTGACACTGCAGCCGCCATTGCATTCTTATTGAACATGTTATGTTGCATATTGGTTACCCCTTGCAAACTATTTTTAGTATCGTTTGTGCCCGTATCACTGTGGTGTCGCCACTCGAACATTCTTTATCGTGACCGGCTGATCTCGCTCAGCAAGGTACATCAAAAATGAACTGTAGGTTTGTGCAGCAGCCTGCTGCGGGATAACCACTGAATACTCGGTCTCTGCTGTGCCACTCACCGTCACTACGTCAGTACTAAAGTTCGGATCGACGTCTGGGAACGGTGCATTCTCAAACACAAACCGGACGCCTGTGTCAGGCGTACCCTCAGGTAAGGCTGCAACAAAGCGCACTTCACCTCCAGAACCGAAAGTGAATGGATACAGATCTGCATTATTGTTCGCAAAACCACCCCAAGCCTGGGCACCCGATGGGAACGTGTATGTCTCACTCGCATCGACAAACGCGCCACCAAACGCGCCACTGAAATCAGCAGGTGCTGAGTCGACTAAGGTAACGGCAGCATAGGCGGTTACGATGACATCGGTAACCATTACTGGCTGGTCGTTCTCGACGATATACATCAAGAAAGAGCTGAAGGTCTGGCCAGCAGCCTGAGCGGGGAATTCAACTTCGTACACTGCCTCACCACCGCTGATCACCACATTGTCGGTGCTGAAGTTTGGCTCGACATCGGGAAACGGTGCGTTCTCAAAGACAAAACGCACGTTAGTACCATCTACGCCACCTTCGGGAATGGCTGCAGTAAAGGTTACCTTACCGCCATTTTCGAAGCTCATTGGGTACATTTCAGCATTTTCATTGGCAAAGCCACCCCATGGCTGAGCCCCCGATGGGAAGGTGTAAATCTCGTTCGCATCTGAGAAGGCCCCACCGAACGACCCACTAAAGGCGGCCGGCCCGTAGGTCGTTCCACCAGCGCCAGCAGATGGCTCTCGCCCAGCAACTTCGTAGCGAGCGTTAGCAACCTCAAAAGAGAGTCCCTGTTGACTACCCCAAGTAGGAAACAAAACCAATCCAGCATTGACCTTGGTCAAATCTAGACCTAAGGATTTGAGGTCAGATACCGAGATCTCGAAGGTTTTCCAAGTACCTGGCTCATAATCAGATAAATCGAGCACCTGATCCCCGGTACCGCACGGGAAGAAACAATCTACTTTATACACCATTCCAGCGGCCGCAGTAGAGGCGGGGATACGCAAGTCGAAAACCAGCTTACCTTCCGCTTCGTATTCACTGAGGTCAACACCACCCGCTGAACCGAAGAAGAACACACCGTCTGCACCATTAGTGCCAAAATTGACCAGCAAGGCGTTACCTCGATCGGCATCACCGGAGTCAGTCACAGTCCATGTAATCAAGTTGCTGGTATTGCCATCGCCACAGTAGTCAACGTTGACAATAGTGTCCCAACCACACGCTCCGCGGTCCCATAGTCCATTGATTTCACCGTCAACAAAAATAGGAGCTAGCGCACCATCCACTTCGCCGCCGGGTGGCGTGATACCGCACCCATTACGAGCAGGGTGACCACATGCCAAGCTAATATTATCGACCATGACATGCGCCGCACCGGTGGGCTCAAGAACAAATAAACTATTGACTTTACTGGTATCAAGACCTGCCTGACCGGGGAGCGGGTTAGCCAACAGATCGTTAACTTTCACGCTGTAGGTAAACCACTGATCTTTCGGTAGATCCGCAATCTTCAACTCTTGCTGACCCAACGCAGGGTAGCCACTATCCATTTTAATCAGAATAGCGCTTTCTAAATCCGTGCCCGCGCTATCGATATACATATCGAACTTGATCTCACCGGCGTGGATTTCCCAAAAATTAGGATTATTACCAAAACCAAACAAGGAAACAGATGAGGCATCCGTTGTGTTAATCGAAATGTTGCCCATGTTGGACGTTATTACTTCAATAACGGTACCTCGACCCTCTACACTCGACTCCATGAAGCTCAGTGCGCCATCGTTATTCCAAAACGAATTGACAGACAACTGCTGAACGACTTCTTCGCCACCAATGGTCCAAGAGAACCCCTGGGCAGAATCAGTGTACATAGGGAAAGTGGCTTCGAAGGGCTCTTGAGCATCGGGCCGTTCAAGAGATCTGTCTGCATTTGAGTTACACCCACCACCATCAGCTTGACCATAACTGCACTCATAGACTCTGATGTAGTCGACGACCATTTCGGAGGGGATGTCAGCATTATTGACTGCACCCGGCAAATTGCCACCGACCGCCAGATTCACAAGCAAATGGAATTCGGTATCAAAAGGTGCCGATGCTGGACCAGATTCATAACCCGTAGCCGAATCTTTGTAGTAGTAGCTGTAGTAATGATCTGCGCCTACCGTTTTGACATGCTGCCCATCAATAAACCAGCGCAGCTCGTCCTCTTCCCACTCTATTGCGTAGGTGTGAAACTCGCCTGCGGCGTCATCGAGATCAACATCTAAGCCGCTCAACTGATTCAGAGGCCAAGGAAATCCATGGTGAACCGTCGTGAACACGCGCTCATCGTCCGTACCTGCGTTGACCACCTCCATGATGTCGGCTTCACCACTTGCCGCCCAGACACCATAGGGTGACTCGGTTGGCAACATCCATACAGCAGACCACAGGCCCTGACCCTCAGCAGCCTTGGCTCTCACTTCCACGCGACCGTACTTAAAGTCAAACTTGCCCGCAGTGCGGAGACGAGCTGAGGTGTAGGGGAATCCTGGCACTACCTCTTCGCTCTTGGCGACGATAGTGAGTACACCATCAGCTACAACAGCGTTATCAGCTAAATACCATTGCTGCTCGTTGTTGCCCCAGCGCGACAGTCCATATTCGGCACCCTCACCGATCTCCGCTTCCCAATGGTTAGCGTCGAGACTGGCACCGTCAAACTCATCACTCCAAACGAGTGACCACTCGTTCTGAGGCTCCGGATAAAAGGCTGCTACTTCTGGTGCTTTGGCGCTGTCACCACCACCACCGCATGCGCTTACCACTGCGATAGCTGCCGCCAAGCCGAAATAGCGCTGCGTCCTGCGTATTGGATCAGACATTGATAACCCCGTTTATTTTAGGTTTATATAATTAGGCAACGTCTTTATCCCACAACACGGCAGCAACGGTAAGTCGGACGCGACACGCGGGATTAAAGGCGAGATAAATGGGATTATGGGTTTAGAGGGTCGGCGGGAAATATAAAATGGCGGTGGAGGAGACCTCATCGCCTACTATCAGCCCCATCAGCCTTGTCAGCTAACGTGTTTTCTAGTGTTCCAGCAAGTTAGTTCGATGTCAACGGCCCAAAAATGTCTACTGTTTTGTCTACCTAGCTTCAAAGGCTTGGAAGTCTTCAGAGACTTTATAGCCCTCGGCAGGAGGCCATGGGGGTATGCCCGTATATATAGACATGGTCGAAGATTTTGAGAGGTTTTGGAGTGTCAGGTAGTTTTTGGAGGTTTGTGTTTTACTAAAAGGCGTCTAGCAAATTAGTGGCGATTCAATTCCCGAGATTACCTGAACTTCTTTTAGGGCGCTTGCACATGCGAAATAATCACTGCCAACAATAGATTTTTTTACCTCTAAGAGAGCAGTACGATAGTCCGTGACACTGTGAGAGCACTGTAGTGTTAACTGCCGATCACCGAAATTGCTGTGTCTTGCATAAACATCGAATTTGTGATATGAATTAAT
>OBNU01000023.1_pt1 | contig 28641 bp, 20 predicted proteins | sample 1494211 | NCBI WGS metagenome assembly OBNU01 (sample SAMEA3275559, study PRJEB22092) | marine metagenome | biome: ENVO:01000252 "freshwater lake biome"; feature: ENVO:00002042 "surface water"; material: ENVO:00000021 "freshwater lake" | collected 2014-06-21T10:00:00+00 | depth 2 m | reverse complement strand
CAGACGACTGCCACCCGCAAACTATCGCGGTCCTAAAGACCCGCGCCGAACCCCTCGGTATTACTTTACTCGTGGGCGACCCAAGTACCCTGCTCCAGGAAAACGACGCGTTCGGACTGCTCCTGCAATACCCGGGTACTTATGGCGACATTAGAGATCTTGAACCACTGATTAAAGAAGCACATGGTAAGCATACCTTAGTAGCGGTGGCGGCAGACTTACTCAGTTTGGCACTGCTGCGATCGCCGGGTTCACAGGGCGCTGATGTGGTTCTTGGAAACACACAGCGATTTGGTGTGCCAATGGGATTTGGAGGACCGCACGCGGCCTATTTTGCAACCCGGGATGAGTACAAGCGGTCAACGCCTGGCCGCATCATTGGCGTTTCAATCGACCGCAGCGGCAATCGCGCTCTGCGTATGGCAATGCAGACACGTGAACAGCATATCCGCAGAGAAAAAGCGACCAGTAACATCTGCACCGCCCAAGCCTTACTGGCCATCATGGCAGCGTTTTATGCGATGTATCATGGTCCCACTGGCGTCCGCCGTATTGCGGAGCGAGTCCACTATTTAACTTCGAAGCTCCATGCGAGCCTCACGAGTGCGGGTGTTGCCGTGGTCAACACCACTTTCTTTGATACCCTAACCATCTCGGTTGACGACAGTGGCGCTCTGATCCAACGAGCCGAATCAATGGGCTGCAATCTCCGCCAAATCGGCAATCAGCAAGTCGGTATTTCAATCGATGAGACAACCACGCTTGAAGATATTCGAAGCCTGATCGACCTATTTATCGAGAATGCACCAATGCTCGATACGACGGCCGACATTATTCCTGTCCAGTTACAGCGCGCGGTCGACTACCTGCAACATCCGCTGTTCAACGACTACCATTCCGAAACTGAGATGATGCGCTACATGCGTCGGCTTGAACAAAAGGACATTGCCCTCAATCAAGCCATGATCCCACTCGGCAGTTGCACCATGAAGCTGAACGCGACCGTCGAGATGATTCCGGTAACGTGGCCTGAATTTGCTAACATGCACCCCTTCGCCCCCGCCCATCAAACCCAAGGTTACCAGCAACTGTTGGCGCAGCTCGAAGTGATGCTGCAAGAATGCACAGGTTATGACGCGATGTCGCTCCAACCAAACGCTGGGTCTCAAGGTGAGTATGCCGGTTTACTCGCGATTCGCCGTTATCACGAGAGCCGCGGAGATCAGCACAGACGAATCTGCCTGATTCCCTCGTCAGCTCATGGCACTAATCCCGCCAGCGCAGTCATGGCTGGTATGCAAGTGGTCATGGTTGGCTGTGATGAGGACGGCAACGTCGATATGGCCGACCTGCGAGAAAAGGTAGAGACCCACTCTTCTACGCTCGCTGCAATTATGGTGACTTACCCCTCAACACACGGCGTGTTTGAACAAGAAATCGTTGCATTGTGCGATTTGATACATGAGCACGGTGGGCAAGTTTATGTTGATGGCGCCAATCTCAATGCCCTTGTTGGGATTGCCGCACCCGGGAAATTTGGCGCTGATGTGTCGCATTTAAACTTGCACAAGACTTTCTGTATTCCTCATGGCGGTGGCGGCCCCGGCATGGGGCCCATAGGCGTGGGTGCTCATTTAGCGCCCTTCCTGCCATCACATCCTCTGGTACCCGTGCACGACCTGCCAGCCACCAACGATACCGTGTCCTCGGCGCCGTTCGGAAGTGCCTCTATTCTGCCAATCTCATGGGTCTACATCAGACTGATGGGCGCGAGTGGCTTAAGGCTCGCCAGCCAAGTTGCTATTCTGTCAGCCAACTATGTTGCGCATCGCCTGAGACCTCATTTCCCCATTCTTTACACGGGCAAAAATGGCACTGTTGCGCACGAATGTATCATCGATATTCGACCGATCAAGGAATCCAGTGGTATAGGCGAGGAAGATATTGCAAAGCGTCTGATGGACTTTGGTTTTCATGCGCCAACGATGTCATTTCCCGTCGCGGGCACTTTGATGATAGAGCCCACGGAATCAGAATCAATCGCCGAACTCGACCGCTTTTGCGACGCAATGATTGCGATTCGGGAAGAAATCAGAAAAGTGGAGCGTGGCGAATTTGACGCCATAAACAACCCGCTGAAAAACGCGCCTCACACCGCCCTCGAGAGTATTTCTGACGGCTGGCCGCATCCTTACACTCGTGAGCAAGCGGTGTACCCCGTGGCTAGCTTGAGGAACGCCAAGTATTGGCCGCCGGTTAATCGCGTTGACAACGTATATGGCGACCGCAACTTGATCTGCTCCTGCCCACCGATCGAGGACTATATCGACTCGTGAGTGGGCGCTGAGCGCACCCGGTCCGGGACTATTGCTCTATTGCGGCTGGATCGCACTGCTATTCAGCCTAACATAAAGTGCGATTCTATCGGTGCAGCGCCATGACTATTACGGCTGGATCTCGCCGACATCCAGCCCCAGCTGGGAATCGGCGCCGAACTGTTCCGACCACTGATCGATCACGCTGTGAAGCTGTTCCTGGGATCTCAGCTTGCGTCGGTTGCCGCGCGGTACCAACCGATTAACTTGATCCTCATCGAGCAGTCGGGCTTTGGCTCGATCTCGCCATTGAGTCTCTAACACCTCAAGTATCAGGGCTTTCGCCGCGGAGTCGTAAATCGGGCAGGTCACTTCTACACGAAAATCCAAGTTGCGAGTCATCAAATCAGCAGAGGAAATAAAGACTTTCGGATCACCGTTGTTGTCAAAAACAAACACCCTGGGATGTTCAAGGTATCGATCAACGATACTGATCGCCTTAATATTCTCACTCAAACCTTTTACACCTGCCTTCATCGAGAACATGCCTCTAACGATGAGTCTGATCTTCACGCCGGCTTGACTGGCTTGATAAAGCTTATCGACCACTGTCTGATCCACCAAATTATTGCACTTGATGAAGATGCCTGCAGGGCGCCCCATTTGGGCATTCGCAATCTCGGCGTCCATCAGTGCCATAAGACCCGAGCGATTGCTGTTTGGCGATACCATCAAATGTCGATAGCGAAAACGCCGGTAAGTATGCCTAATAAAATCAAAGACATTCGATACCTCAAGACCAATCTCTCTGTCAGCGGTGAGCAAACTAAAGTCGGTGTAAAGGCGCGCCGTACTCTCGTTAAAATTACCCGTTCCCAAATGGGCGTACTGGCGGTTACCGGTTTCTTCCATGCGATTGATCAAAATCAACTTCGAGTGTACTTTCAAGCCGGGTATCCCGAAGATGACCTGCACCCCAGCGTCTCCAAGCACTCGCGACCATCGGATATTGGCACTCTCATCGAATCGAGCTTGCAGTTCAATCACCACAGTCACCTGCTTCTGGTTCCGAGCGGCGTTGATGAGCGCGTTCACCACGTGAGAATTTGAGGCAACGCGATAGAGCGTCATACTAATCGAGGTCACCGCAGGATCAAGAGCGGCGGTGTGCAATAAGTCCTCGACGTAACGAAAGGAGTGGTAGGGGTAATAGAGCAACACATCGCGCTCTCGTATTTTCTGGAAAATACTCGAGTTCGGTCGGTCTAGAAAGGGCAGACGCGCAGGAGCAACAGGTTCAAACTCTAAGTAGTCGGCACCCAAGTTGGGGAATTTCATGAAATCTTTCGAGTTGTGATAGCGACCGCCAGCGATAAAACTATCGTACTTACCCAAGTTTAAACGTTTCGCGAGGATATCAAGCACATCTTCCGGCATCGCACTGTCGTACACGAAACGGACCGGATCTGCTTTTTTACGGCGAGCCAGACTCATATCGACTTTATCAATTAAGCTCTGGGTGATTCTCTCATCCATTTCGAGCTCGGCGTCGCGCGTAATTTTAATGGTATACGCTGACACATCATCAATGTCGAGCACGCCCCTAAAGACCTCTTTGAGGCAATATCGAATAATATTATCAACTACGATAATGGCTTTCTTCCGCCGCGACCCCTGGGGTGGAATGACCACAAAGCGTCCGACTCTATCGGTCGGTATTTCGAGCAAGGCATACTGCACTTTGCCCGACTTCAGACTGATACGAATTACGAAATAGATTGAAGCATCGTTGAGCTCTGGTGGCTGAGTCGATGATTTCAGAAATAACGGTGATAACTCGGGTAAGACCTCGTCACGAAAATAGCGCTCTACAAATTCAGCTTGTTCGGGCCTCAGCTGTTTTTCGTTGATGAGATAGATCTTTCGGCGCCTGAGAGAGAGCAAACAATTCTGATAAACCTCGTCAAACTTCGCCTGCAGTTCGCGCACACGATGTTGGATTTGCTTCAGCAGTGCCTGAGCGGCCTCTTTATCGTCACCCGATGAAAATGCTGCGAGACGCCTGACGTCCGCGACGCGAACCCGAAAAAATTCGTCCATGTTGTTCGAAAATATACCGAGATATCTGACCTGCTGTATCACTGGTACATCCCGGCTCGAGGCCTCTTGCAGCACCCGCTCATTAAATGAGAGCCAGCTAAGTTCTTTCGCTATATAGTGAGAATCTTCATTCATACTGTGTCATCTTTTTGCTATTGCGCTTTAATACTAACCCCATATCCTTGCCATTGTATGACAACCTAACTGGAGTTCGCGAGTGTCATCAGATCTTTATGCAGCACTGGACCTCGGTTCCAATAGTTTTCATCTCTTAGTTGGCCGACTCGTCGGCGGTAAAATTGAAACTGTAGATAGAGTCAAAGATACGGTGAGGCTCGCCGCGGGCTTACAAGCCGATCGCACGCTGTCGAAAGAGGCTCAAAGTCGCGCCTTAGAGAGCCTTGCCCGTTTATCTCAGAGAATCGCGGGCATTCCAAACAGCCAAATACGCGTGGTGGGCACGAATACACTGCGTGTGGCCACCGAATCAGCCAAGTTTCGGCGGCGCGCAGAAAAACTATTAGGACAGCCGATAGAAATTATCAGCGGACAAGAAGAAGCCAGACTGATCTTCTTAGGCGTTGCGAAAGACTTCGCACCAGATCGACAAAAGCGCCTTGTTATCGATATTGGAGGCGGCTCAACCGAGTTGATTGTGGGTAAACGTGAGCCTCAGATTCTCGAGAGTTTGCACATGGGGTGCGTCAGTTGGACCCAGAGATATTTTAAAGAGGGCATCACCCGCGCGGCTTATCAAAAGGCGTTAATCAACGCAAAGAGTATTCTCCAGCCTCATATCAAACAGTTCAGCAACATTGGTTTCACCGAGTCGATAGGTTCGTCAGGGACTATTCGGGCACTGGGTGAGCTGATGCCAGAGGTGGGCGGCAATGCCCATCAGATCACCCTATCCCACTTGCAGAATTTGGCTAAGACGTGGATTGAAAGTCCGAAGAAACTCACTTTTTCAGCGGTGTCAGAGAGTCGGGTCAGCGTGCTGCCGGGCGGACTGGCTATTTTACAGGCGCTGTTTGAATCGCTCCCGATAGCGTCGATGCACACCTCAGAATACACCATGAAAGAGGGTGTCTTGTACGACTTAGCCGGTAAAACAGCCCATCACGATCGCCGCGAACGCACCGTGACACGCATGCAGCAAATGTACCACGTTGATCTGGAGCAGGCAGGCCGCGTGTTTGATTCGGCGGAACAGTTGCTGGCTCAGATAGGTTTGTATGAGCGCGACGAACAAGCCCGAGAGTACCTTGAGTGGGCATCGGGGTTGCACGAAATTGGCTTAGCGATTGCTCACGGCGGCCACCAAAAGTTCGGGGCCTGGCTGGTACAGAACTCAGATATGCCAGGCTTCACTCGACGAGAGCAGGCCACGCTGAGCTTTCTAATCCAGAACCAACGGAAATCCATTGCTCGAAGCACCAGTGACTATGGCATCACTGAAGACTGGATGCTGGTGGTGATATTCCGATTGGCAGTCTTATTCAACCGCAGCAGAGTTTTGGTAAAAACACCTAAAATAGGTATTAAACTCCGCTCAAAGTCTTTACGAGTCACACTACCGGCTGCCTGGCTTAATGAGCATCCCTTAACGCATTTCGATTTAGAACGTGAGGCGACCTACTGGAAATCCGTCGGCATTCAACTGAGTCTCATTGAAAGTTGAACATCACTCTCAGCGCTTCACAGCGGCGCTGAAATAGCAGAACGCTCACAATTGACCGCGGATCGACCTCGGTTTATCGTATCGTGCTAGGCACCGATGCGTCTTGCCTATACAGTCAGTTTTTGCGATTCCTCTGCGGACCTTATTATGCGATCACTCTGGTTGAAACGACTCTCTCCTATCCTAGTCATCTTGACAGCGATTGCGATTTTCAGCGCACTCCAAGCGAACAAGCCGGAACCCGACAAGCAGGAACCTGCAGCCAGAGTGTTGCAGGTCTATACCGAGCCAGCATCGCTGGAGACCACCCTGTTTGATGTCAGCACGCAGGGAGAAGTCAAAGCTCGTACCAATATTAACTTGAGTGCCCAGGTCGCTGGACGCATCGAATGGGTCTCAGATCAGTTTATTTCAGGTGGTTCCATTGCTGCCGGCGACCCGATACTGAAGATTGAGTCCATTGACTATGAACTTGCTGTGAACCAGGCCCAAGCCGCGCTCGCCAATGCGCAAGTCGTACTCGAGAAAGCCGTCGCTGATGCAAACGTTGCTAAACAACAGCTTGTCGGTGTGCCAAATCCATCACCTCTCGCACTAAAGATACCGCAAGTTAATGAAGCTAAGGCCAGCCTAAAAGGCGCTCAGGCTGCACTCCAACGCGCTGAGCTGAATCAAAAACGCACCTCTATCACCTTACCTTACAACGCTCGCATTACCGAAACTTCGGTTCAAGTTGGTCAATATATTGCTCCGGGGCAAACACTAGGGCGTGCAATAAGCACCGAGCAAGTATTTCTTCGTCTCCCTCTGAAGCAAGAGGAACTCAAAGCCTTGAGTCTACCAATCGGATACTCTGCCAAAGCCGGCAATGAGGGTCCGACCGTGTTGTTATCACGCGAGATCAGCGGGACCGTTTATCAGTGGGAAGCCACTTTAACCCACATAGAGTCCATCATTGATCCCGTCTCAAGAATGGCCCACGCTATCGTTCAAAAAATCGAACCCTACGCCCCACACAATGCGAGTCAAGGGATGCCTTTGGCTGTTGGATTCTATGTCGACGCGCTAATCCGAGGTGGAGAACCCAGAGACATGATCGCCATCCCTAGAAACGCTCTTCGCCCTGGCAACCGGGTATTCACTATTCAAGATGGTCGATTAGCAGTAGCCCAAGTCACGATCGCTCACAGTAACCAAGAAAAAGCCTATATCGCAACGGGTCTTAACGTCGGTGATCAAGTGATCATTTCACCGATCAGAAACCCAGTTGAAGGTATGGCGATTCGCTCTATTGATTCGGTTGCCTCGATCTCAGAGGAGTCAGCTCTATGAGAAGTCTGATCAGCTGGTTTGCAAAAAATCCAATCGCGGCAAACCTGCTTATGGTCGGCATCCTTGTTGCCGGCTTGCTCGGTTTTAACAATATGGAACGCGAGGTTTTCCCCGTTGTTAAGATCAATCAAGTCATGGTCGATGTAGTCTGGCCAGGCGCTAGCGCGCAAGATGTCGAAGAACAAATCATTACCCGAATCGAGGAGTCTCTCGAGAATCTTGACAGCGTCTATCGCATTTATGCTACCGCCTACGAGGGCTTCGCAAACGTGCGAGTAGCCACCTATCCCTACGTTGATATCGAAACCTTCGTCAACGATGTCAAGAACGCTGTCGACACCATCACTTCATTCCCGCGCGATATCGAAAACCCGCAAGTTAAACGGCTTGAATTCAGAGAAGAAATGATTCGAGTGGCTCTTTTCGGAGACCAAACTGAACATGAGTTAACGCGACTGGCAGAAGATTTGCGCCAGGAGCTCGCCGCCCTACCCTACACCTCGCTGGTAGACTTATTTGACGCTCGGAACGAAGAGGTGACCATCGAAGTCTCCGAGATGGCACTGCGTCGCTACAATATGACTTTCTCAGATGTTGCAAATGCCATTCGATCCTCATCGATCAATAGCTCTTCAGGCAATCTTAGAACTGAAGTGGGTACTTTTAGCATCAAAACCCGAAATCTAGCCGATAACGCTGAGGATTTCGGTCGCATCGTCATCCGTCAAACCGATGATTTCGGCACCGTCACAGTTGGAGATGTCGCGCAGATTATCGACGGCTTTGAAGAGAATGAATTGCTCGCAACCGTTGACGGCAAACCAACCGTGCTGCTGCAGGTGATGGCGACTGAAAAAATGCAGGTGGTTAAAGCCAGTGATGCGGTAACCGAGTGGGTTGAGATGCGTCGTAAGTCCCTGCCGGAAGGTATGGATCTCATGATTTTTTTTGATACAGCTGAGATCTACAAGTCTCGTATGGATACGATCGGGACATCGGCCTACCTCGGGCTCATATTGGTGTTTTTAATTCTCATCGCATCATTGCGACCTCGAGTTGCTCTGTGGGTGACCGCTGGAATCGCGGTGAGTTTTATGGGTACTTTTGCGCTACTCCCCTCTAGTGATGTCTCATTCAACGTCATTTCTACTTTTGCATTCTTATTGGTCTTAGGCATCGTGGTCGATGATGCCATCGTCGTAGGAGAGAGCATCCACGCCCATGCCGAGCTCAGTGGGGGCGGAGAAAATGCCGCCATAGAGGGCGCCAATGCGGTTGCCAAACCTGTTATTTTCGCGGTGTTGACTACGATCTTAGCGTTTGCGCCCTGGTTCTTTATTTCTGGTGAAACGGCTCAAATCACCCGTCAGCTATCGATTGTTATTACCCTAGCCTTAACTTTCAGCTTGCTCGAAGTCTTCTTCATACTGCCCGCTCACTTGCGCAATTTAAAGCCTCGTGACACCACCAAACTGTTCGCCAAGTATCAAACTAAAATTGAGCACGGCATCGTCGCCTTTGCACAAGGACCTTACCGCCGCATCATCACCGCGACGATACAGTATCGGTATCTCACTCTGTCATTCTTCGTTGGACTGTTTATCGTGAGCATCGGTGTTTTCAGCAGCGGATGGGTGAAGTTCTATTTTATGCCCCAGGTCGAGAATGAGCTGATTGTGGTGAGTGTTGATCTGCCTGCCGGCACACCGTGGGAACGCTCTTTAAAGGTACTAGAGCAGTTGCAAGATGCCGAACGTCGTCTCATTAGTGAAGTTGAAGCAGAAGGCCGCCTAAATGGTGAAACAGTACAACTTATTGAGGGGTGGTATACGCGCTCACGTTGGGACAATGTGCTGGCAATCATTCGCCTCGCGCCACCTGAAACGCGCGCCCTGTCAGCGCAACAAACTGCGGAGCGCTTTCAGGAATTGATCGGGGATATTCCGGACGCAGAGGCAATCTCGGTCAATTACACACTCAACGATGGTGTACCTCGGGTCACTTACCTGCTGCAGGGCAACGATCTGGTCAGTCTACGAGCCGCAAGTCTCGAGATTCAGCAAGCGCTCAGAGGCTACCAAGATGTGTTCTTTATTCGTGATAGCCAGAGGGGTGAGCGCGAGGAGATTCTCCTAGAGGTCAAGCCGGGCGCAACCCAAATGGGGCTCACTCTGGGCGAAATATCCCGCCAAGTCAGGCAGGCTTATTACGGGGAAGAGGTTCAAAGACTCCCCCGAGAGAGCGGCGATGTCAGAGTCATGGTCAAGTACCCACAAGCGCTGCGACAAACTTTGGGATCACTCGATCAGTTCAGAATTCGAACTCCAATGGGCGAAACAGTTCCGTTATCAGCGGTCGCTGACCTCGAAGTCGCATCAGGCGTACAGCGCATTGAACGACGCGATGGCAAGCGAATCATCTATGTATCAGCTGATGTGACTCGGGATGCCATGAGCGTTGTTTCTAAAGATATGCAAGACAACTTTATCCCAGCGATGAAATTGAAGTATCCCTCTGTTCAATTCGGACAAGGTGGTAGTCAAGAAGAAGAGGCCGAGTTTTTGGGCGAGATTCAAGCACTCTACATTGTGGCTATGTTCATGATGTACGCTCTGATCGCGATCGCATTTCGAAGTTACTGGTTACCTCTCTTGATCATGACAGCCATTCCTTTTGGCTTTATGGGCGCCATCTATGGACACTTGCTGTTCGGTATCCCATTAGCCTTGTTTTCCTACTTCGGGATCGGCGCTGCGGCGGGTGTTGTAGTCAATGATAACTTGGTGTTAATAGACTACGTCGGCCGTCTCCGAGAACGCGGCTTCGCCGCTGCTGAGGCAGTCATCGAATCGGGCGTTAATCGTTTCAGACCTATTTTACTCACCACCGTGACCACTTTCATTGGCTTGATGCCGATAATGGCCGAGCGAGCGACAAGCGCACAGTTCTTAAAGCCGGCTGTGTTATCACTGGCATTTGGTGTGCTGTTTGCACTGTTCGTTACTCTGCTGTTGGTGCCGGCGCTGTATATGATCGGCAATGATTGGCGTCAGCGAATCTCGGCATCGAAAAAGGCAATTCTCGACATCAACACCTAAAGGCATGAGAGGATCTCATCGGAGTGGCTTTCAGTAACAGAGATTGACAGAGAGCGTTCCGTCGAGATCGGCCAGAGCGGCCAACAGATCATCGGTAGGCTGCACCGCGTAATCTGCGCCAAGCGCAATGCGCGCCGCCGCATCACCGCGATCGTAATCAATCACGACAGCGCACTCGCCTCGAGTGGCTTGCGTCAATAGTGATTTAAGCTTCCCTACAGAACTCACAGAGGAGCCGCCATTGAGCCTAATGGACAGGCAAGAGGCGAAGGTCCCTCGAGCTTGATCAAGCGACCACACCTGAGACACTCGCATCGAGAGTCCTCCTGAGTAATCATCGTGTCCGACACTCCCCTCGACCACGACCAACTGATCTTTCACCAGCAACTCTCGAGACTGCTGAAAAGCGTCCGGGTAAACAGTGAGCTCTATCCTGGCAGAGCGATCATCTAAGGTAATGATGACCATGGTGTCGCCACGCTTAGTTTTCATAGTTCTACTAGCGACAATTAACCCCACCAGCTTTTGGTTAGATTTCCCGTCCGCGCGTGCAGAGGCAATCGGCGTGGGAATAAAACGTCTCAACTCCGTCTCATAATCATCGATTGGATGCCCAGTGACATACAGACCCAGGGTTTCTTTTTCACCAGTCAAACGCTCTTTACCGGTCCACTCTCTCGCTGACAAAAACCGTTGATAAACGTTGACAGGGTCACCGAGCACGCTGCCATCGACGGTAGAAACCTCACCAAATAAATCCTCGATACCCGAGGCGATATTATTGGCCTGTTGCTCCGCCATCTTCAGTGCGTCCTCTAGCGAGGCCATCAGTATCCACCGCGGCACTCCGAGAGAATCAAACGCACCAGCGCGAATCAGCGCTTCAAGCGCTCGTTTATTCAGCAAACGACGATCTGTACGAGCACAAAACTGGAAAATATCAGTGAACGGGCCCGCGGAATCTCGCTCCTTCAAGATGACCTCGATAGGCCCTTCACCTAAACCTTTAATGGCGCCCAAGCCATATATCACCTCGCCCGCCGGGTTAACAGTGAATGCAAAACGTCCCTCGTTAATATCGGGTAGCTTAAGAGTGAGCCCCATGGCTCTGCACTCTTCAATTAATACCACGATTTTATCGGTGTTCTGCATTTCAGAACTCATCACCGCAGCCATGAACTGAGCTGGATAGTGGGTCTTCAACCAAGCGGTTTGATAGGACACCAAGGCGTAGGCGGCCGAGTGGGACTTGTTGAAACCGTAACCCGCAAACTTTTCAACCAAATCAAAAATACGAATTGCGAGCTCACCATCAATGCCCCGACTCAAAGCGCCGGATTGAAAAATTTCACGTTGCTTCGCCATTTCCTCTGGTTTCTTTTTACCCATGGCTCGCCGGAGCACATCCGCCTCGCCGAGGGTATAACCCGCCAACACCTGAGCAATCTGCATCACTTGCTCTTGATACAAAATAATGCCGTAGGTGGGCTCCAATATGGGTTGTAAAGAGGGGTGCTGATAATGTGCGTCAGGGTAGGCGATCGCTTCCCGCCCGTGCTTACGGTTAATAAAATTATCCACCATTCCCGATTGCAAAGGTCCGGGCCGGAACAGCGCGACCAACGCGATGATATCTTCAAAGGTATCGGGTCCGAGACGCTTAATCAGATCCTTCATGCCGCGCGACTCAAGCTGAAATACAGCGGTCGTATCCGCTTTTTGTAAGCTCTCAAAAACAGCGGCATCATCGAGTGGGAGTGTGTTGATATCGAGATTAGCTTGTCCCTGCTTCGCGCGCTCCACATTGATCATATCGAGCGCCCAGGCAATGATAGTGAGCGTGCGCAAGCCTAAGAAGTCGAATTTAACAAGACCCGCTTCCTCAACATCATTTTTATCGAACTGAGTGACTAATCCCCCGCCCGATTCATCGCAGTAAAGCGGCGCAAAATCGACCAACTGCGAGGGCGCGATAACCACCCCGCCCGCATGTTTACCCACATTACGAGTAATGCCTTCTAGCTGGCAGGCCATATCCCATATTTCTTGCGCCTGATCATCATCCCGCAAAAAGTCACGCAAAGTCTCTTCCTGATCGAGCGCTTTTGCCAAAGTCATTCCCACCTCAAAAGGAATCAACTTAGAGAGTTTATCTGCCAGACCGTAGGATTTCCCCTGCACCCGAGCGACATCGCGAACCACCGCTTTCGCTGCCATCGTACCAAAGGTCACTATCTGTGAAACCGCATCTCGACCGTAGTGATTAGCGACGTAATCGATCACCTCATCACGCCGGTCCATGCAAAAATCGATATCGAAATCCGGCATCGATACCCGATCTGGATTCAAAAAGCGCTCAAACAGGAGATCGTACTGCAAGGGATCCAGATCGGTGATCAACAGAGCATAAGCGACGAGCGAACCTGCACCAGATCCACGACCCGGACCCACCGGGATACCATGCTCTTTTGCCCAACGGATAAAATCCATCACGATCAAAAAATAACCGGGGAAGCCCATCTGAATGATGATGTCGAGCTCCAAATCCAGACGATCGATATAATCTTGACGGGTGAATCGCGGGTCGGGTATGCGCTCGCCAGTCTCTCCGATTCGCTGAACTAATCCTTGGTGCGACACTTGGCAAAAGTACTTCTGCTCGGTCATACCATCGGGCACAGGGTACTCGGGTAAGCAGGGTGTCCCAAGGTTCAGCACCAGATTACAGCGCGTAGCGATAGCAACCGTGTTCTCTATCGCTTCTGGTAAATCACTGAATAAGGCCTGCATTTCTGCAGGACTGCGCAGAAATTGCTGATCCGAATACCGCTTAGCGCGCCTAGGGTCGTCGAGGGTTCGACCCTCTCCTATACAGACACGAGCTTCATGCGCTTCAAATTCACTCGCGACTAAAAACCGCACATCGTTAGTGGCCACAATGGGGCATAAAAAGCGCTCTGCGAGTTTGACGGCGGCATGTAGATAAGGCTCTTCCGCCTCTCGGCCAGTTCTCTGAACCTCTAAATAAAATCGCTCTGGAAACAGATTCATCCAACGTGAGAGTTGGGCTTCCGCCAATTCAAGCTTATCTGAAATGAGACTTTGTCCAATATCACCCTCTCGGCCCCCCGAGAGTGCGATCAACCCCTCAGTAGATCCGTTTAGCCAATCACAGTGAACATAAGGCACACCCAGCACCTGCCCCTCTTGGTAAGCGCGGGAGATCAAGCGGGTCAAATTTGAGTAGCCGGTCAGATCGGTGACTAACAGAGTCAGTGGCACCGGACGATCATTCCCCTCGACCCCTAGCAGGCTCAAATCCGCGCCGAAAATAGGTTTGACACCTGCGCTCAATGCGGCTTTATAGGCTTTAATCAGACCAAAGAAATTACACACATCGGTGACTGCAACAGCAGCCATGCCCAATTCGGCAACGCGAGACATCAGAGGCTTCACTCGAACGATCCCATCAACGAGGGAGTATTCAGTATGAAGTCTCAAATGCACAAAATCGGTCATGAAAATCTCGTTACTCTGGTGTCAAACAAGCCTTTACCGGCGCGTAGGTGGTGCGATGCTCGGGCAATACGCCATGGGTAGTCAGAGCTTTGCGATGCTCTAGTGTAGGATATCCTTTGTGTTTGGCAAAACCGTATTCGGGATATCGCTCATCGAGCTCTAACATCTCTTGATCGCGCGCCACTTTTGCCAATATTGAAGCTGCGGCGATGCAGGCGTAAACATCATCTCCTTTGACAATCGCCCGCGTAGGGATCGTCAGCGGGGGTACCCGGTTACCATCGATCAGTACTTGCGAGGGCGATACCTTAAGCTGTTCGACCGCGCGTGTCATTGCCAGCATTGTCGCCTGAAGTATATTGAGCTGATCGATCTCTGCAGGTGTAGCGCGGCCCAAAGCAAAGGCAATCGCGTGCTCTTGAATCAGCAACCGCAGCGCATCACGCTGCTTCGAGGAACATTTTTTTGAGTCCCGCAGACCATCAATCGGCTTCGCCGGATCTAAAACAACGGCAGCTGTGACCACGTTGCCGACAAGCGGACCCCGACCCACTTCATCGACACCTGCCACCAAACCATCACAGTACAGCAGACTCATAGTGCCTGCTCGAGCCGTTCCGCAATAACTGTGGCACAGCGTTCTCCGAAATTAGCCCCAAGCTGTTGCTCTAATAGCGTAAAAGCAGTTTGCTGGGCTTGCCGAGCATCCTCTCGCCTAAGAGTCGCGAGCGCATCTGTAAGTGATGGCACACTCAAATCAGACTGTATTAGCTCAGGAACAACCGCTTCACCGGCCAAAATATTCGGCAAACCGGCATAGGGCGTGCGAATCAAATGTCTCATTAAGGCCCAACTCAGAGTCGACATACGGTAAGCAATCACCATAGGGCAGCCCAGTAGAGCGGCTTCTAAAGTCGCCGTTCCCGACGTGACCACGCCAAAATGTGCCACTTTGAGGAGTTCTCGAGACTGTCCTTCAATCACCATGACCGGGACTTTAGCCGCTAGGGCGATCTGTTCGATGATCGCCTTATTCGCCGCACTACTGGCAGGGATGACAAGCGTAAACTGCTCTTGAAATGGCCGACAGGCCTCTAGGTAGATGGGGAGTAATCGTTCAATCTCTTGTCGTCTAGAACCGGGAAGGAGCGCTAACACGGGGCGTTCACCAGACAACCCCAGCTGTCGCTCAATACTGTCGGCTGCCGGTAAATCGTGGAGTGCATCGACCATAGGGTGGCCCACAAAGTGAGCACGAACAGATCGACCCTCATAACAAGCCGGTTCAAACGGGAACAGGCACAAGAGATCGTCACAGGCCTGCTCAACGGTTTTCACTCGCCCACTTCGCCAGGCCCAAACCGTCGGGCTCACCAAATGCATGGTGGGCACAGACGCTTGCTTTAGCGCCGTTTCCAAAGGCAGATTAAAATCAGGGGCATCGATGCCAAGAAATACATCGGGTGGATTCGACAGCCAGCGTTGTTTGAGCGTTTTTCTAATCCGCAATAGCTCTGGCAATCGTTTTAAGGGATCGATTAAACCCATCACTGCAAGACGCTCCATCGGCCACCAGCTATCGCAGCCCTCGGCGATCATCGCGTCTCCCCCAATCCCTTCAATAAGGCAATCAGGGTAGCGCTGTTTTAAGGCTTGAATGACCGCTGCGCCGAGCAAATCACCTGAGTGTTCCCCTGCCACCATCGCCAATCGAAGTGGTCTAGACACTAGCGAACGATACCACGCTCTGAGGCTTCTATGCTCTGAATCAATAAAGCGACCTCTGGCGTCTCGACCAACATCATACTCAAACGTTGAATCGCAATATCAAGGGTCAATCCCTGACGATAAACGATCTTAAACGCACGGCGCAGCTGACTAATCGCCTCGACGCTGAAACCTCTACGCCGCAATCCTTCGGTATTGATGGTCTTGGCCTCAGCCGGCGCACCACTCACAGTCACATAAGCGGGCACATCCTTACCGATCGCTGTCCCCATTCCACTAAAGGCATGCGCACCAATTTTACAAAACTGATGAACGAGCGTGTAGCCACTCAAAATCGCCCAATCACCGACCACCACGTGTCCTGCCAGTGCGGTATTGTTGACCAGTATGGTGTGGTTACCTATCACACTGTCATGACCAATATGGACATAGGCCATGATTAAGTTATGGTCACCGATCACAGTCTCGGAGCGATCTTGAATTGTACCCCTATGAATGGTGGTGTTTTCGCGGATAATATTGTCGTTGCCGATTAATAGACGCGTTGGCTCGTCCCGATACTTTAGATCAGGCGTACGCTCGCCAATACTTGAGAACTGGTAGATATGATTGCGTTCCCCAATCACAGTCGGCCCCCTAATGATGACGTGCGGCTCGATCACGGTATCTTTGCCTATCTGTACATCTGGCCCTATGTAGGTCCAAGGCCCAACAACAGCGCCATCCGCCACTTCCGCTTTAGGGTCAACAATGGCCGTGGGATGAATCGACATTTATCGATCAGCACACAGTATGGTGGCAGATGCGCAACGCTGTCCGTCGACGTCAGATGAAACCTCGAATTTCCATATCCCTCGTCGCTCAGAAATAATTTTAGCGTTCAACATCACTCGGTCTCCGGGGACACAAGGACGCTTAAATCGCAAGTCATCGGCCCCTACGAAGTAATAAATAGAGCCGTCTTCTGGGGTCTTGTTCATCGTAACAAAACCGAGTATCCCCGCAGCCTGGGCCATTGCCTCTAATAGCATCACGCCGGGGAAAACAGGCTCTTCAGGAAAGTGCCCCTGAAAAAACCCTTCATTAATCGTCAAATTCTTGTACGCCACAATCGATTCACCTGGCACCAGCTCGACCACCCGATCAACCAACAAAAAGGGATATCGGTGCGGCAGATATTTGCGGACTTCATGGATGTCCATAATCACGATGATGAATCTCCTGATTTTAAGTTTAATTGCTTCTCTAAGTCAGCAACTCGCAATGCCAGAGTGTCGAGTTGCGAAAACCGCACGGCACTTCTTTTCCAATCCGCAGACCGCATCATGCCGGTGCCAGAAGAAAAGGCCCCGGGAGTCTGTATCGATTTCGTGACCATCGACATAGCGGTCACATGCACGTGATCACAAATCTCTAAGTGACCCACAACGCCAACGCCACCAGCCAAGGTACAGTGGCGCCCAATGACCGTACTCCCCGCCAAACCGACACATCCAGCTAGCGCCGAATGATCCCCGATCACGCAGTTGTGAGCAATTTGCACCTGATTATCGACAATGACATTATTTCCGAGCACCGTGGGATCCAAAACGCCGCGGTCAATCACTGTATTAGCGCCAATCTCGCAGCGGTCGCCAATCACAACGCCGCCAAAGTGCTCTATTTTAACCCAGCCTTGTGAACTTTTGGCAAAGCCAAATCCATCGCTTCCAATCACAGTGTTGGCATGTACTTTACAGTCATCACCAATACGCACGTCCCGATACAAGACGACACCTGCATTTAGATGAGTCCCTTTTCCGACTCGACACATTTCTCCGATAACGACATGCGGCTCTAGAATCACATCGTCACCGATCGCCGTGCCGGCACCAATAACGACACCGGGCCCGATCCGACAGCGCTCACCGATCATGGCCGTAGTGTGAATATGGGCCGTCTTATCAATGAATGGAGCCGACGCCAACTGGGGCGCAAACAGTGCGGTACAGCGAGCAAAAGCGAGATAGGGATCCTCAGAAACTAGACCTGCGCATTGCTGCGGCAAACGATCTAACCACGACTGCCTAACAATGACGGCACCCGCTTGTGTAATATCAAGTTGAGCGAGAAACTGTGACTGAGATACGAAAGCGAGCTCAGTTGAGCTCGCTCGATTTAATGGGGCTAAACCCGTAATGTGGCGATCGCTATCACCAATCAACGTGAGGTTAAGTAGATCAGCTATTTGACCCAGTCTCACACATTACTCGCTAGCAACAGCCAATTGGTTCAGCTTATCGGTCACCTTAGCGGTGATGCTATAACCCGCGTCAGCATGGATCACGGAGTTGCGCTGTAGCAATAGACCAATACCTTCTGTCGCAATCAATTCTCGTAATACTTCCTGTACTTTGGGTGACATCGCTTGCAGAATTTCTTGGCCTGCCAACTGCTCAGCCTGCTGCAACTTGCCAGCAACGTGCTCTAAGTCAGCCTGTTTACTCGCTAACTTTTTTCGCGCCGCCTGCTGCTCATCAACACTCATCACCGACATATCTTTTTGAATTGAGGCAACGAGCTCATCGTACTCAGCACGTAATTGATCGAATTCAGTTTTATCGGATTGATAATCTTCCTGAGTTCGCAAACTTTCCATTTGAGCTTGGGCTTCATCTGTTTGCATGATCGCAACTTCTAAATTGACGACAGCAATACGACCCTGCGCGGAAGCTTGGAACGACACTAAGGCCGCCGCTAACATCAATACATATGGGATTATTTTCGACACTTTACTCTCCTAGATAGAAATTAAAAACCGCGACCTAAAGTAAACTGAAATGCCTCTTCACGGTCATCTGGTCCGGCATTCATTGGCTTCGCCAAACTGAATGTCATTGGTCCAAAACCGGTAATCCAGCTCACTCCAACACCCACCGAGTAACGCAATTCGGCGGCGTCAATATCAAAACAGTTCAGCTGTATCTCTGAACAGTTAGTATTAAATACATTACCCACGTCGACAAAGAATGCAGACCGAAGTTTACTGCGATCTTCTATGAAAGGCATAGGGAACAACAACTCCATGCTACCTTCGAACAATACGTTGCCACCAAATGGGTCAGGGTCATTATCTCGAATAGCAGTGAAATCTAACTTGCCGGTAGCCGGATCGAGCGCGTAACCAAACTGACTACCATCTGGACCACCCACTTCGGTTGGATTACCGTCGGCATCAATTGCAGTGACAGGTCGCGCCACCGAATAAGTCGCTGGTGGCGTGCTTCTGGGCCCTAAGGTGTTGTTCTCAAAGCCGCGAACCGATCCAAAACCTCCCGCGTAAAAATGCTCAAAGAAAGGCAACTCTGTGGTTGAACCAAACCCGTCTCCGTACCCTATCTCGGTTCTGAATCGAAGCGTAAACAGCTCGGACAAAGGCAAGAAAATCTCGCCCCGATAATTTAGCTTATAAAATTCAAGGTCAGAGCCGGGCAGAGATAACTCCAGTGATACCGATTGCGAGGCACCACGAGTCGCTAATCGACCGCGGTTCAGTGTCGACTGAAGCCATGAGGCCGTAATCGTATAATTAAAAAAGTCATCGCCATTCTCATCGAGAAACCCGGTCGCGCCTGCGTTAGTCAATGCTTCGACCGGCAATGTATCGATCGGGTTGAAAACTTCGGCAGAAGAGTAAACACCATTCTCGATGGTCGCACGCTCAAACCATCCGTTAATCCCCTCTTCCAAGCGGGGACTCGCTTTAATCTCTTGAACGGCGTAACGCCCAGAAGTGATTGTGGTGCTGTTGACACCAAAATTAAGACCGATGCGCTGCGTTTCTTTGATCGGATAACCAAACGAGATTGCTCCACCGAGGGTGTCTGTGGTGTAACTGGCCACATTGATCTCTGACAAATCGGTAGCGCGATAGAAAACACTGAAACCTCGACTCACGCCATCTTCAGTAAAATACGGATTGGTGTACGAAATGTTATATAAGTCTTGGTACTGCGAGCTGTTGATCCCAAGACCGATACTCTTACCACTCCCTAAAAAGTTCGCCTGCTCTAGGTTTAAGCCTAGAATCAATCCGGCATCCTGCGCATAGCCCACACTGCCTGAAATAGAGCCTGATGATTGTTCCTCTACGGTAAACTCGACATCGATGAGATCGTCGGTCCCGGGGACAGGGATCGTCTCGACTTCTGCCTTACTAAAGTAACCGAGGCGCTCCAGTCGGACGCGCGACTGATCAATCATTGCTTGCGATGCGGGTGCACTTTCCATTTGGCGCATCTCGCGGCGCAAGACCTCGTCGGCAGTTAGCGCATTCCCCTCAAAGCTGATTCGTCTCACGTACGTTCGCTTACCGGGGTCAATAAAGAATTTCAGATCAACGGTGTTATCGTCTGCATTAACCTCGGGGATTCCTGTGACCTTGGCAAAATTATAGCCTTCGTTCCCGAGCCGCTGGGTCAGATACTCTTCCGTAGCAGTCACCGCAGCTTGGTTGTACGTTTGATCTGCTCGCAGCAGCACAAAGGGCATCAGTAGGGGTTTATCAACGACCAAATCACCCGAGAGGTCAACCGACGACACTGTAAACTGTTCGCCTTCGGTAATGTTGGCAGTAATAAATACCGCTGTTTTATCTGGTGAGACCGCAACCTGAGTCGAGTCAATCGAGAACTGTAGGTAGCCCCGATCCATGTAATAAGAGGTGAGAGTTTCAAGATCGCCGGTCAGCTTCTCTTTCGAATACTTGTCGTCGCTGGTAAAAAACGAGAGCCAACCGCCTTTCTTGAGCTCAAATTCACGAATTAATTCGTCTTCGGGGAACAGCGTATTACCAACAATGTTGATGTGCTGAATACGCGCTGGAGTGCCCTCATCGATCGTGATGCTGATAGACACCCGATTCCTTGGCTCTGGGATCACATCAGTCTCGATAGAGGCGTCATAGCGACCCTGCTGAACGTACTGCCGCTGTAACTCTAACTGCATACCTTCAAGTGTCGAGCGCTGAAAAACCTGCCCTACGGCCAGTCCGGCGCCACTGAGGCCCTCGAGCAAAGCCTCTGTTTCAATCGCCTTGTTACCATCAATGTTAATTTCACTGATACTAGGGCGCTCGGCTACCAAGATCACCAATACCGAGCCATCTCTGCCCACTTGTATGTCATCGAAATTGCCGGTGGCGAACAAATTGCGCGACGCCTGACGCAGCAATGCTGGTGTAGCGATATCACCCACGGCCACGGGGAGTGACGCGAATACGCTACCCGCCGAGATACGCTGTAATCCTTCAACCCTGATATCGCTTACTTGGAAAGGCTCAGCTTTTACTCCAAGCGCCAAGGTACTTAAAGCAAAAATGGCGATTAGTTGTATCAAAAATTTCAAGGTAACCCTTATTGTTAAGCTCACAGCAACCCGACGCTGCAGCGATGTTGAGAAGCTCGAATCATAATCGCGCCACGTCATTATACAATGCAAACACCATCAAACAGCTAACCAAAAATAAGCCAATTTGATAGCCAATGATCTGAACCCGTTCAGACACTGGTCGACCCGAAACCCACTCAATCACGTAGTACATGATATGCCCCCCATCGAGTATCGGTATCGGCAAGAGATTTAACACCCCAAGACTGACACTGAGAAGAGCGATAAAACCAAAGTAGCTCTCAAAACCCGATTCGGCGGTCGCGGTCGCCACTTTAGCAATGGTGATCGGACCACTCAAGTTTTTAGGTGATATTAGCCCTTCTAACATCTTTCTTAGTGATTCCAAAGTGAAGGATATTAGCTCTGAGGTTCTTGCCAGTGCTGCACCAAGCGCCTCTACCGGACCCCTATCAATCGTGCGAATCATGTCCTCTGGCCACGCCGGAGGCTGCACACCAATGCCCAACTGACCATAACTGACACCATCGCTCAGTGCTCGTCCTACAACCACGTTGATCTCTATGGGGACCCCATCCCGCAGTAGGCTTAGCACCAAGCGCTCGTCCGGTCGATCTCGGATCACATCGACTAACTCATCCCACAAGGCAATTGGCTGACCATCGATTGCCGTAATTTGGTCCCCCACTTGCACGCCAGCAGCTTGGGCCGCGCCATCATCGAGCAGACTGCCAACAATTGGGACAATATCGGGGCTGATCGGAGCGATGCCGAAGGCCTGTATCAGTTGCGGCTCTTCCTCTCCCACTAACCATCGATTGAGATAAACAGACGAGTTATAAATACGTTCAGAGGGCGGGTATGTCGCCGCCAACTCAAGGTAACCGGTATCACCCAAGCGCTCCAGAAGGCGGAAATTCACCGACTGCCAAGTTGGAGTATCGACACCATCGATCGCGACAATCTCTTGGCCAGCCTCAAGCGCCGCCATCTCAGCCAAGCTTCCGGGAGTGACTGCGCCAATCACCGGTGCCAAACCGCGTTCCCCCGCCCAAAAGAGACAAAAGTAAATAAAGATAGCGAGCAAAAAATTAGCAAGGGGGCCAGCTGCCGCGATCGCAATCCGCTGGCTCACCGGTCGATTATTGAATGCCTGCTCTTTGAGTGCACCTTCGACTGGGGTCTCCCGCTCATCGAGCATCTTGACATAGCCCCCAAGGGGTAACATGCCAATCGAATATTCAACACCATCACGGGCGGTTCGCGACCAAATAGCGCGTCCAAAGCCAACCGAGAACTTTAAAACCTTGACACCACAACGTCGGGCTACCCAGAAATGGCCAAACTCATGCACGGTCACCACAATCCCTAAGGTAAGGGCAAGCATACCGAGTGTTTGAAGCACCGTTATCATGTGTACTAGAGCCTCCTGGCCATTCGAAACTCAGCGACCGCACGTTGAGCGCAATCACGAGCGACAAGATCTTGGTCTAAGACCACAGTTAACGACGAGGGTTCCCTATTAGGCACTTCGATCAGAACCGACTCAACGACTCTTGGAATATCACCGAACTGCAAATCACCTTGTAAAAACGCCGCTACCGCCACCTCATTCGCCGCATTGCAAAGCGCACTGGCAGTGCCACCGGCTGTGGCGGCCTCGCGCGCAAGCCGCAGGCAGGGAAACCGATGTAAATCCGCTTCTTCGAACGTCAAACTGCCGAGCTTACAAAAGTCGAGTGGAGAAACGCCAGAGTGAGTTCGCTCAGGCCACCCCAAACCATAGGCGATTGGCGTGCGCATGTCAGGTAATCCCATTTGCGACAGCACACTGCCATCACAGTATCGAACCATAGAATGGATAATGCTTTGTGGGTGCACCAGAACCTCGATGCGGCTGGGATGCATATCGAATAGCCAGCTCGCTTCAATCAACTCTAAGCCTTTGTTCATGAGGCTCGCTGAATCTACCGATATCTTTGCACCCATACTCCAGTTAGGGTGGGCAATAGCCTGCTCAGGTGTTGCCTGTGCTATAGCCTCTGCGGACCAGGTTCGGAAGGGGCCGCCAGACGCGGTTAAGATGATGCTCTCGACGCCGCGCAAGCACGGTTTGGCCCGGTCATCATGTTCAAGGCACTGAAAAATGGCATTATGTTCAGAATCAATCGGCAGAATATGAGATCCCGAAGCCTCGGCGCTATTCATCAAGAGCGCACCGGCCATAACCAGAGACTCCTTATTCGCCAGCAACAGTTTTTTGCCAGCCCGAGCAGCTGCCAAAGTAGAACTCAAACCTGCTGCACCAACAATCGCCGCCATCACACTGTCGATATGATCTGATCCAGCCAGCGCCTCAAGACGATCAGAGCCACTGCAGACTATCACGTCAGAACCGATCAAAGCTTGCTCGAGGACCTCTGCGGCAGCCGGATCTGCCATGTGGGCAAACTTAGGCCGATGCCGCCAGCACAACTCCGCCATTGCCTCTGCTGACGACTGAGCCGCTAAAACGGTCACTTCATAACGATCAGGGTTCCGAGCGATGACATCCAGCGTGCTCCTGCCGATCGACCCAGTCGCGCCAAAAATACCGACCCTCTGGATTGCATCACGGGTCGTCACCAGTGAACCAACATATAACCGAGCGCAAATACAGGCGCTGCGCCGCAAATACTATCGAGACGATCCAATACACCGCCATGCCCCGGCAATAGAACCCCACTGTCCTTGTGACCACTTTCGCGCTTCACCATACTCACCATGAGGTCTCCCAATACCGATGCAAGCGCAGTGCTCAGAATCAATCCTAGAATGACCTGTAAGCTGAGGTGTGATAGCTCCACCGGCAACACCCACCAAATCAGTGCAGCGAGAAGACCGCTCGCGACAAAGCCGCCCCAAAAACCTTCCCAGGTCTTACTCGGACTCACATTAGGTGCCAACTTGTGACGACCCAGGGCGCGACCAAAGAAATAAGCGCCGACATCAGCAACGACCACTGTAGCCACCATGGCAATGAGGATATAAGGACCGAGCGGTACACTCAGCAAAAATATGGCAGCGATCCACGCTGGTACCAATACCCAATACCCCATTATCAATCGAGCGAAGGAACTCCGCCACAGAATCGCGCTACTCGGATAACCCTTGACCCAGAGCAACCCAATGGCCCAGGCAAAGCATGATGCACCTAGAATAGCTCTAACCTCATACTGCTTCACCGCACCCAATAAATCACCGTAAGAGGTCGCTACTAATAAACTGCCTGCAATCACGCATAGATAGACTGCTCGACTCAATGCTGACGTGAGGCCAGATAAACGGCTCCACTCCCAAGCACCAAGGAGCACAAAGACTGCAAACAACGCACTTAAAACGAGTGGCGACACGAAAAGTACGATGGAGATAAAAATCACCGCTAAAGGTACTCCCGTCATTAAACGGGCCTTAAGCATGCAGTGACTCCCGTTTGGAGCGACCACCAAAGCGGCGCTCGCGACGGGCGAACTCGGCGAGCGCTGCCTCAAGGGTTTCGATAGTGAAGTCTGGCCACAACGTTTCCGTAAAGTAAAACTCGGTGTACGCAAACTGCCACAGCAAAAAATTACTCACACGCGCATCACCGCCAGTCCGAATGCACAACTCGGGCTCGGGCAAACCCGCTGTTGAGAGCGCACTTGCAAACGCCTGTTGATCGACCTGATCATACTGCAACTCGCCCTCGTGCAGGCGCTTCGCTAGTGTTTTCGCAGCCTCTACCATGTCCCATTGGCCACCGTAATCCACTGCGATGACTAGGGTCGATACTGAATTGTGCTGAGTAAGGTGCTCACTCCGCGCCATTAACTCGACGATACGCGGCCCCAACCGATCGCGTCTGCCAATGAAACGTAGTTTGACGCCATCACGATGCAACTGCCCTACCTCATTGCGCAAATATCTGACCAGAAGTGCCAATAAGGCCCGCACCTCGGGACGGGGTCGCCGCCAGTTTTCGCTGCTGAAAGCAAACAGAGTAAGCACATCAATCTGGTGCTTACGACAGCCATCAAGTACAGCTCGAACGGCCTCTACGCCCGCTTTATGTCCCGCGATACCCGCAAGGTCGCGCTGCTTAGCCCATCGATTGTTACCATCCATAATAATCGAGATATGGCGTGGCTTCGCAGTGACACCGAGCGAGTCAGACGGCAACATCACCTGAGAGAGAGACTTCATAGACTGTTTAGATTTCCATGAGATCGGCTTCTTTCGAAGTCAGTAACTCATCAATCTGTTTAATCATACTATCGGTGAGTTTTTGGATATCGTCTTGACCTCGACGCTCATCATCTTCGCCAATTTCTTTATCTTTAACCAAATCTTTGAGCAGACTCATGGCATCACGGCGAGCGCTGCGAATAGATACTCTCGCTGACTCTGCTTCAGCGCGAGCCTGCTTAATGTAACCTTTCCTTGTTTCCTCGGTCAGCATCGGCATAGGAATTCGAATCACTTCACCAGCGGTCGACGGATTTAATCCCAGATCTGATTTCATGATGGCGCGCTCGACCATTGGAATCATGCTTCGATCCCAAACTTGGAGCGAGAGCGTGCGAGCATCTTCGACATTCACGTTAGCGACCTGATTCAAAGGGGTTTCAGATCCATAATACTCCACCTTAATACCATCGAGCAGGCTAGGATGCGCTCTACCGGTGCGAATCTTGTTAAAGTTCTGACCGAGGGCTTCAATACCTTTCTTCATTCGAGCTTCGGTCTCGCTCTTAATGTCATTAATCATTACTCAATCTCCCTAATCAATGGCTAGCCCGCCTCTATGAGTGTCCCATCAGTGCCGCCTCTGACAATATTAAGCAGGGCACCTTGTTTTTCCATTTCAAAAACTCGGACCGGCATATTGTGATCTCGACACAGGCAAATCGCTGTCAAATCCATGACTTCCAACTTCTTGTCGAGCACTTCGTCATAGGTCAGTCTATCGTATTTTATCGCCGTGGGATCCTTGAAGGGATCGGCAGAGTAAACACCATCGACTTTGGTTGCTTTCAACACCAACTCGGCATCGACCTCGATCCCCCGCAGACAAGCCGATGAGTCGGTGGTAAAAAATGGATTGCCGGTCCCAGCCGCGAAAATCACGACATCACCGTTTGACAGCGCTCTGATTGCCTTCCGACGATCATAATGATCAACCACTCCACTCATCGGGATAGATGAGAGTACTTGAGTGGCAATGTTCGATCTTTCCAGTGCATCTCGTAAAGCGAGGGCATTCATGACTGTCGCCAACATACCCATGTGATCGCCAGTCACTCGATCAAGTCCCGCTCGCTGCAGCGCTGCACCGCGAAATAAATTTCCGCCGCCCACCACAAGGCCTACTTGAACACCAATCCCGACCAGTTGTCCCACTTCGAGAGCCATTCTATCTAGAATCTTGGGATCAATGCCAAAGGCTTCCTCACCTGTCAGCGCCTCACCGCTCAGCTTCAATAGAATTCGCTTATATTTTTTTTCTGTCGAATTTTGACTCATCACGCCATCCTCAAATCTGGGCTTTATATTAACCCACATTGGGCCGCCACCCTAGCCCGAGTATCAACGGGCAAAGTACCGCGGCACCACTAGACCAGACACAAAAAACCCCGTCTGAACGGGGTTTCACTTTTACAACTGACGCGCAAGCTAATCAACCTCTCAGCTGAGCAGCGACCTCGTCGGCAAAGTCGACTTTCTCAACTTCGATACCTTCACCCACTTCAAATCGAATGAATCCAGTCACCGACGCACCAGCTGACTGCACCAGTTTACCGACCGTTGTGTCAGGATCTTTCACGAACGCTTGCTCAATCAAACTGTTTTCTGCTAAAAATTTCTTAATCCGACCACCAATCATTTTTTCAATAATTTCAGCTGGCTTGCCAGACTCGAGTGCTTGGGCGGTGTAAATTTCTTTCTCTTTCTCGATCAAATCTTGAGGCATATCATCGGGTGATACCACTTGCGGATTAACCGCCGCGACATGCATTGCGACATCACGAGCCAGATCTTGGTCTCCACCACGCAGAGCCACTAACACAGCAATTCGGTTATTACCGTGCACATAAGCACCAACAACACCGTCTTCGGCTGTGAGCTCAGCGACGCGACGAACCCCGATGTTCTCCCCAATTTTCTGGACGAGACTCTCTCTCGCTTGCTCGAGCTCGCCCGCCATCAGCGCTGCCACATCTGTTTCTTGTGCTGCAAGCGCTTTCCCTGCTACTGCGTTTGCAAAATTTAAAAAGTTCTCGTCACGAGCCACAAAGTCAGTTTCGCTATTCACTTCAGAGACTTGACCGTAGCTGCCATCATCACTGACTCGAGCCATTACGATACCATCCGCAGCTGTGCGACCTGCCTTCTTAGCCGCCTTCATACCTGATGATTTACGCAGCTCTTCAATTGCTTTTTCAATATCACCACCGGACTCTGCTAGCGCTTTTTTACACTCCAACAAACCGAGGCCCGTACGTTCACGCAACTCTTTAACGAGTGCTGCAGACATAGTTATCTCCTTAAATCAGTTCTATTCGATACGCGTTTTCGCCAAGGGCGCGATGGCCCTTGGCAACACAAATTTACTCGCCGGCACTCACTGCTGGCTCAACCGCCGTATCGGCTGCATCGTCTGCCGCGCTCTCTGGCGCCACTTCGACAAACTCGTCGCTCGCAACAACGGCATCACCTGCGCGGCCTGCAATACACGCGTCTGCAATTGACTGGACGTAAAGCTTGACCGAGCGAATCGCATCGTCATTACCCGGTATCACGTAATCAACACCATCGGGATTGCTGTTGGTATCCACTACGCCTATGACAGGAATACCCAGTTTGTTCGCCTCAGTGATCGCAATTCGCTCGTGATCAACATCGATGACAAACAATGCATCGGGCAAGCCGCCCATATCTTTGATACCACCAATCGAGCGCTCTAGCTTTTCCATTTGACGGGTGCGCATGAGCGCTTCTTTCTTGGTCAGCTTGGCAAACGTGCCGTCACTCATTTGCGCTTCGAGCTCACGAAGCTTCTTGATAGAGGCGCGAATCGTTTTGTAGTTCGTCAACATACCACCTAGCCAGCGGTGACTCACGTATGGCATGCCTGCTCTAGACGCTTGCTCTTTAATGATCTTCCCTGCGGCTCTTTTGGTGCCAACGAACAAAACCTTGTTCTTGTTTGACGCCAGCTTCTTCACCATGTCCAGGGCATCATTCAATGCCGGAACGGTGTGCTCTAAATTGATAATGTGGATTTTGTTACGGGCGCCGAAGATATAGCGGCCCATTTTGGGGTTCCAGTAGCGGGTTTGGTGTCCAAAATGAGCACCAGCCTGCAGTAACTCTCGCATCGTTACTTGCGTCATAATCATCTCTCTCTGTTCGGGTTAGGCCTCCATAGACCGCATTATCAAACCGCATTCACGGCACCGAT
>OBNU01000022.1_pt1 | contig 29035 bp, 19 predicted proteins | sample 1494211 | NCBI WGS metagenome assembly OBNU01 (sample SAMEA3275559, study PRJEB22092) | marine metagenome | biome: ENVO:01000252 "freshwater lake biome"; feature: ENVO:00002042 "surface water"; material: ENVO:00000021 "freshwater lake" | collected 2014-06-21T10:00:00+00 | depth 2 m | reverse complement strand
CAGCACAGTCAGAGTCGTGGCAATCACTTGTGAAGTGATCAGTTACCGCTGGCGGTAGGCTAGCGCTGTTAGGGGTAGCTATAGCTCGATTGTAACCCCAATGGCACTCCGATCGCCCACAGACCTATCAGAAATGCAGTCCAAAGCACCAGAAAGCTGATCGTATAAGGCAGCATCATTGCCACAACGGTGCCTATCCCGGTGTCTTTGACATAGCGCTGGCAGTACACCACCACTAAGGGGAAATAGGGCATTAATGGGGTGATGATGTTAGAAGTTGAGTCGCCTATGCGGTATGCGGCTTGAGCAAGGTCGGGAGAGATTCCCAATTGCATTAGCATTGGCACAAAGATCGGCGCGAGCAAGGCCCATTTTGCTGAGGCTGAGCCCACGAACAAATTAAGCAGAGCTGTCAGTAGCACGATACCAGTAATCGTCACTGCGCCTGGCAACCCAAGTGCTTGCAGGCCCTGCGCGCCTTCAAGCGCGAGCAAGACGCCTAGGTTCGAAGCCCCGAAAGCGTAAATGAACTGGGCGATAAAAAACATAATCACCAGATAATAGGCCATATCTTGCATCGATTTGGTCATGCCTTCTATGACATCTCGCGAGCTTGTGACAGTCCCGGCGGCAATACCGTAAACGATCGCGGGTAACAGAAAGAGCAAGAAAATGAGCGCAACGATCGAGTTCATCAGTGGCGCACCGAATTCGGTGAGTGTGCCACCGGCTCCGCGCCAAGCCGACTGTTCAGGTAGTGCGGATAGCGTGAGTAAACTTGCTGCCAGGAGCATCGATGCGAGAGCCCATCTGAGTGCATGCCGTTCATTGGGTGTTAAAGGCTCGATCGAGTTGGGGCTATCAATATCGTCATCAACAGGTGTCTCTGCGAGTCGAGGTTCGACTAAACGATCGGTAACAAACCAACCTGCAGCGATAATCAATACCGATGAAAGCGCAGTAAAATAATAGTTATTGAGCGGGTTTAGAGTGATATCAGGTGCAATCAACTGCGCTGCTGATTGCGTGATCCCCTGCAACATGGGGTCGATCGCAGATGGCACGAAGTTGGCAGAGAATCCTCCTGAAACACCAGCGAAAGCAGCCGCGATACCCGCTAAGGGGTGACGTCCTGCGGCATAGAAAATGATCCCGCCAAGAGGAATGACCAGAACATATCCCGCATCTGCAGCCGTGTGGCTAACAATTCCAACTAAGATTACCATGGGTGTGAGAAGCCACTTGGCTGTGGCGCTAAGTAGGGCTTTCAGGCCAGCGTTAATAAAACCGGTGTGCTCGGCCACGCCAATACCCAACATAGCGACTAAGACAACGCCAATGGGGTGGAATTGTGCGAAATTCTTAACCATGCTACTGGTAAAGGCTGTGAATGCTTCGCCAGACAGTTGGTTCTGAATCACCACTGCGGCTCCGGTTCTGGGATCGATCAGGTCAAAGGTGAAGAGTGACAGTAGAGCAGAGAGCAGCCAGACGACGCCCAGTAGTCCGACAAAGAGCATGGCAGGATCGGGCAGGGCGTTACCACTGCGCTCGATGAATGCTAAGAGGCGTTGACCGCGTGTTCGACTTGTCATTCTCTGCTCCTAAGGTGTAATCACCTTGATTGGAAAGTATTCGAGTAAGTAGGTCAAGTGCTCATGCTCTTACTGGCTGATATGTCGCTCTGAGCACTCTTTGTTGCGGCGATAGCTTTAATTCACTCATGATTTAATAAAATCAATGGTAAGCATCTAATTTTCGAACTATCACAAATATTAAGTTTGTTTAATATTGAAAGGGTCAAATTCAACGACGCACTTACGAGGAAAATATTATGTCTTTACGAATTAACGAAGTTGTACCAAATCTAGAGTTGCTCACTGACCACGGCACCTTCAAATTACACGATTTTATTGGGGATCAGTGGACTATTCTGTTCAGTCATCCAAAAGACTACACACCCGTATGTACCACAGAGTTTGGTGCCGTTGCGCAGTTGGCGGATGAGTGGGAAAAGCGCAATACGAAAGTGATTGGACTTTCGGTAGACTCAGTTGAAGAGCACGCGGGCTGGAAGGCTGACATCGAGTCCTACTCTGGTGCAAAAGCCGGATTTCCAATCATTGCCGACGATGATCTTGCGGTTTCAAAAGCACTCGATATGCTGCCCGCAGATGCCTACCTACCCGACGGTCGCACAGCGGCAGATTCAGCCAGCGTGCGTGTCGTGTTTATCTTTAGTCCCGATAAAAAGTTGCAGCTGTCGATGACGTATCCAATGTCTGTAGGTCGTAATTTTGCCGAAGTGCTGCGAGCGCTCGATGCTCTGCAGATCACTTATGGTGTGCCGATTGCGACACCAGCCAATTGGACGGTAGGGCAAGATGTGATAGTTGCCTTATCCCTCACCGACGACCAGGCTCGAGAGCGATTTGGTGACATCGAGGTGGTATTACCTTACCTGCGCAAAACGGCGATGCCAAAGTAAGACCTTGACGATGCAGTCTCCCGGAGCGACGGTACTGTTGTTTTGGCGGGCTGTGTCGCCCCAAGCATAAGATTCATTCGGCGTGCGTCAGCTCACTCTCATCACAGTGGCTAGCGCACGTTTTTTTTGCGTCACATAGTTGGTTGCTGCCCCTTAGTGATTTGAGTTTGAATCGACGTTGCGAAAAGTCCGAACCCTCGCGCCTCTGTTCTCTTAGACTCCCCGTATTTTGTGTTGCAAGCTCTGCACCATTTGTTAGGCGTGCTAACATCCTTTAAATGAAGGACATCTATTGCTCTGAGAGGATCGCTAGCACCTATGAATATCGAAGACTATCGAGCGAAATTTGCGACTCTTGAGTCGGTCTCATTCACCGAGGGGCCCGGTTTTCCGCTAGTTCATATCCGTACTCGTTTCTGCGAAGTCCTTATTTCACTCTTGGGCGGGCAAGTGCTCTCTTATCAACCCGCGGGTCAGGACCGTGATCTATTGTTTCGCTCTCGTCAGGCTCATTTCGAGATTGGTAAGGGTATCAAGGGCGGCATACCTGTTTGTTGGCCCTGGTTCGGAGAGCATCCCGAGGGGCATGGCATGCATGGTTTTGCGCGCAGCTGCGTTTGGCAGATTAACCGCTTGATCGAGGATGACTGCGGTGTGGTCGAGATCGAGTTAGGTTTGCCTCAGCCAGATGCGGTTAACGACCAATGGGTTCAAACTGCCGATCTCGCCTTATCAATTCGCTGCGGTAAATGGTTGAGCCTTGGTCTGAGAACGCTGAATACGTCTGATCAGCCTCTTGTTTTATCGCAAGCCCTGCATACCTACTTTGCTATTTCGGACATTTCGAGTGTCCACATCGAAGGACTTGAATCGCAGAGCTACCTTGACAAGGTACAACACTTTAAGCGCTGTGATCCCAGTCGCCAGCCAATTGCAGTGCAACAGGAAGTCGACCGTATTTATGAGGGTACGGCACCGTTGATAAAACTGGTTGACCCGCAGTGGCAGCGCCAAATCGAGATCACAGCTCAGAACAGCGCAAGCACAGTCGTGTGGAATCCTTGGATCGAAAAAGCGCGCTTAATGGCAGACTTTGCCGATGATGAATATCATTCGATGATCTGTATCGAAACGGCGAATGCGGCGAGCGATGCTCGTCTTTTGGCGCCCGGAACTGAACACCAGTTGGCGGTAACCTACCGCGTTACAGCGCTTTAAATCTACCCCCCTGCCAGCAGTCATCATGCCGCCTAGTGCTCAAATATGTCGTCATAAGCGACGTGTATAGATATACACTACAGACAATTAAGATTCTTGGTCTTATAAATAGAAAGGTCGACTAACTGGGTAGGCTCTTATCGCCGCCAGCGCTTGGTCGCTCGGTTTTGAGTTTGTGCTTGTCGCAACCGGCAGGGGGAGCAGGAGATGAACGAGCAAAAATTGACCAGTGCATGGCCCGTACGGTGGGATCTTTTGTCCCGCTACCGTTTAATAGAGATTATCGCTTACTGGGAGGGTCGATTAACCACGAAACACTTGTGTGACGCCTTTGGTATTGGTCGTCAGCAGGCCTCGAAAGACATTAATGCCTACATCAAATCTCATGCATCAGATAACTTAGAGTACGATCCTCATCAAAAGGGCTATGTGCCGACAGAGAGGTTTTCGCCAGTATTTACTTCTGGTCATGTCGAAGAGTACTTGCAATTAGTCGCGCGGAAGCAGGATTTACAGCAGACGTTCGCAGATTTGGGCGTGGGGCCAGAGCATTCAGAAATCTTAAGTGTGCCTCTCCGCAATGTGAAACCCAAAATTATTCGAATGTTGCTCAAGGCCATCCGTGAGCAGCTGCGACTCGAAGTAGATTATGTCTCGATCAACGCACCCAATAACGAGGGTCGGATCATCGTCCCACAAACCCTAGTGAACACTGGTCTTCGCTGGCACGTGCGCGCCTGGTGCGAGAAGAATCAGGAGTATCGTGACTTCGTGCTGAGCCGGTTCCGCGGTGAGGCCAGTGTCCTCGGACCTGTGTTTGCTCCCCTAGCTAAAGACGAGTCTTGGCACAAACAAGTGACCATCCGTATCACCGCAGATACGCGCCTGAGTCCAGCACAGCGTGATGTGGTGGTTAGAGACTACGGCATGGTGCAGGGGCGATTATCAATTACGACCAGGGCGGCGCTGGTTCACTATGCGCTGCAGTTGTTGCATATCGATCCATATAGCCTTCATGTGAAGCCTGAGGCGCAGCAGATCATCATCGAGAATATGAATGACATTAAGGATTATTTGTTCGAGTGAGGGGTTTGTTACTCTCAAATTCCCATCAGTGACTCAGCGGGCTTTTATGTAGAGCTTGATCGGCTCGGGCTGTCAGGTGATGGCAGGACTCCCTTTGCAATAGCCGCTATTAATTGTTGTTTAGCAGCGAAGCCACGATTTGTGGCCACTTCCTGAGCCAGTTCATCCTAACGAATTATGTGCAGCATCCTCAGTGAGTGGCGTTGGAGTGTATAGCGCAGACGTTTGCCTCTTTGCGCAATGATTGACCAATATTTAAGGTCTGAAAATTTGTCGTACGGGGATCACGGATAAGGTTGACACTGAGTTTGCGCTGGCTATATTATCCATCTGGAGAGTGAAGTTTCACATCGATAATAATACACTAACGAGGTGGCTCTATGAAAAATCCCACGACGCTGTTCACCCCAAGACACCATGTTGCCACGCAGAAGAATGCGGTTTTTTTGCAACAACAAGGCGATAAGACGCGCGCGTTTCTCTTACAGATTTTGGGCCTTACTGCGGGTCTTAGCGTCGCCACTTCAATGGCGATCGCTCAAACAGAAGATTCATCGCAATCCCAAGGTCAATCGATGATCCTCGAAAACATAATTGTGACTGCACAGCGTCGGGAGCAGTCTCTGCTAGACGTACCTGTTGCGGTAAGTGTGGTTGATGCTGAGGTGCTGGAAGCCAGTTTTATCAGCAATCTCGAAGATTTGCAGAGAATGGTTCCGAGTATCACGATATCTGGAAGTCTCTCACCAACGGAGAGCGATGTTAGGCTAAGAGGCGTTGGTACTAATGTATTTAGTGTCACAGTCGAGCCCAGTGTGTCCTTCGTTGTAGATGGCGTCCCGTTGCCAAGAAACGATGCTGGCTTGGTTGAGTTTGCCGACATAGAACGTGTTGAGGTACTTAAAGGGCCTCAGGGAACTTTATTTGGCAAAAATGCGTCTGCTGGCGTGATCAGTTATACCACTAAAGCGCCTTCCGAAACTTTCACCGGTCTGGTCAAAGTACGTGGGACAGCGGATCAAGATTTTCGTTTTGATGGATCAGTTTCTGACACGCTTAGCAATGGCGTCGCATACCGTTTCAGTGGGTTCTATAGTGAAACGGCGGATTACTTAAAAAATGTCTACACGGGTACGGAGTCGAGTGGTAACGAAGCCTTCGGTTTCCGGGGTAAGCTCAGATTCGATGTGAGTGATAATTTCTCGCTGCAAGTATCGGCTGATTACTATGATGTTGAATCGTCTTGTTGCTCACTACCTTTGCGGAGTAATGCGGGACCAAATATCCTCAATCTTGCTGCCGGTATCGAGCCGGGTCGGGAAAACACAGGGTACTCATCCGACTTTAATCCAGTGAATACGACGTCTCAGCACGGTGTGTCAGTAACAGCAGAGTGGGAGTTGGAGAGCCATAATTTAGTCTCAGTAACGAGCTATCGTGATTGGGAAACCGGCGGTGATCTTAATGACACAGATTTCTTTGCCTCAGATGGCGCTAATGCCCCAGTCCTTGGTGGCGTTGGTTTGCAGCAACAAGCTTATCAAGAGGCGCAGACTTTCTCGCAAGAAATTCGCCTATCCCCATTAAGTTCGGAACGATTTGATTATGTGGTCGGCGCGTTCTACTTTAAGAATGATTTAGGTCGATTCTTTGACCGCAATACTCAGCTTTGTTTTGCTCCTGGCCCGAATGGCTGTGGATTTCCTGTCCTGCTCGATAGTTTCTTCACGTTAAACGTTGATACCGAGAACTACGCAGTATTTGGTGACGGCTCGTACTCGCTTAATGACTCGTTATCATTAATCGGCGGTATACGTGTACTGCGAGATATTCTGACTTTTGACACCAATACCAGTGCCGGTTTTGAGGGTGGCGATACGCTCAAAGATACTGACACTATTGGACGTCTCGGACTGCAGTATCGTTTGAGTGACTCGCTAAGCAGTTACCTCACTTTTTCTAAAGGATACAAATCAGGCGCCTACGACGCCACTATCGCGATTAATAGTACTGTCCTCGAGGGTGGGCCAGTCGCTCCAGAGACTTCAGATGCTATTGAAATAGGAATTAGAGGTGTGTTTGAAAGCTTGCCAGAGTTATTTTTTGACTTAAGTGCTTTTCAAAATACGTACAAGGATTTCCATGTTCAATCGTTCGACACTAGCGGCGCTGGCGGAAGCAAGTTGCAGAATGCGGGCGAAACTGAAACTAAGGGTATCGAGCTTGCGGTTAGTTGGGCGCCCAGCGACGAATTCAGCTTATCAATGAACGCACTCTATCTGGACGCAAAGTTTACTGATTTTGATGGTGTGGGTTGTTATCCTGGGCAAACGGAAAGTCAGGGTTGTACGCCTCGCCCCGGTGGTCGGTCATTACAAGATGTTTCTGGGTCAACCTTGCCGAACGCGCCAGAGTTGAAGCTAAGCGTGCTTCCTCGATACGAGACGCAACTGAGCTCGGGTCGAACGGTCTTTGCGCAAGCCTTGGTGAGTTACCAAAGCGAGGTCAAATACAATATCAATCAAGATCCTAGAGCCTTCCAAAAAGGCTATACACTGGTTGATCTTTCGGCCGGATTTAAAACCAAAGATGACCGCTATCTAGTGACCATATTCGCTAAGAATGTCTTTGATAAGTTCCATACAAGTTCGGTCGGTGCAATGTTTTTAAATGATCCGGGCGGCTATTATCACATTGTTCCTCGGTCGGCTTTCCAATATGTTGGTGTCGAACTTGCGGCGAACTTTTAGCGTTACCCTAGTGCTTTTAGTTTGGATTACGCCGTCAGTTTAAACGGGTGTCAAAGGGTGAGCGCAGTGTTATCTGTGTACTCACCCGCTCTATTCAGAAGTGCTATCTCAGGTGCCCTGTGCGGGCTCAGAAAAGCCTCTGGCATGCTCGGGTCATCGAGGCTAAGACGAGGTGTTGAATGCAATTTCGAGCGTTGAGGTGCGACCAAAGTAAAGCATCGCTCAATCGTCGCGATTTTCTAGAAATGTCAGTTAAAGCTGCTGTCGCCGCCTGCTTTGGATCAGGGCTTTCAGGGTGTTCTGCTATACAGAGTCAATCGCGTCTGTTTAATGGCAGCAATGGCAGTAAATTTGGCTTCTGGAGAGTGACTGAAGGTTTGCCTGAGTTTGTTTATACCGTTGATCACAGTGACCTCCCTGCGGCACGCTGGGATCCTTTGGAACGCCCTATCACTGATCGACATTTTCACATGCTTGGCAACAGGGCAATACAGATGCAGGTGTCGAATACGGGTGATATTGCCTTATTCGATGAGAGTCAGCAAATGCGATGGCTGGTATATGGAGATGACAGCGGTGGCACCGGACATTCCTTGATCACTGAAGCTGATGGCGTTTCTTGGGGCTCATCTTGGTCTAGACGCCCTCTAGGAACGGTGCCCACACGAATATTCGGCGTTAACTATTTCACGGTGTGTGCTGAGTCCAATGGCTTAAGTTTAAAGCGCACAGTGACTCTCCCGGACGGTGAGTATCCGTGGGTGCTTATCAAAGTTGAGCTATCATTGGCGAATGATTCCATTCCCCGTGTGGTCGAGCATCGAGAGGAGTGGCAGTTGAGGCCCCGTCTGCTAGAAACCTGGCAATCTGATGCAGATCGTGACCTTGTAGCACGTGATATTCGTTACGAGGTTCGGACTCAGAACGAGCAAATTATCGCCACCGAGAGCCTGAGTGATCGCAACACGGCCCCCATTGCGTTGGCCTTGCAAGCATTGAAACCCATGCACGCAAATTTCTCATTCTCTACTGAAGCAGTTGGCGACGATCATCCAATGCTCGTTTCAACCTCGTTGCTTGCGCTGCGTCCGGGCGTCACAGAGACCCTTTGGTACCGATTTGGGCGTGACGAGTTCGAGTCGGAAGTGAACGCCGAAGAGGTCCATCAACGCAGTCAGCTTTCAGTTAAACAACGTTTGCCGCAGGCTAAGAGCCGTGTCGCGCCTTTTGCTTCGACTGAGTTGCCATGGCATGCTGCCGCGCTCACTGGCGGTGCGAGTCGTGATCGCATCCTCCCGGGACATACTCTGAATCAAGCCTCGATCTATGGTTACGGGCTTGGCGCAAATGCAGCGGCTCGCGATGCGCTTCAGCATGCATTGCCGCTGATTTATACTGAGCCTGATCTCGCGCTGTCGGTATTGAGAAACACCTGTGCATGGGCTGAGCCAAATGGAGATCTACCATACGCGCTTGGTGCCGATAGGAGTCCGATTCGAGATTTGCTCCGGCCATCAGATCAGAATTTATGGGCGCTTTGGTTGGCAAGTGAATATGCAGTTGCAACCGGTGATTTAGATGCGTTTAGCCAACCGCAATCTTTTCACCCGAAATGGCGTTCGCCCCCAGTCAGTCTCAAAGAAAATCTGATCAGGCAATACAGATTCTTTGTGGACGATGTGGGTCTCGGTGCTCGCGGCCATGTGCGAATTCTTAACGCTGACTGGAATGATATGGTATTGCATACGCCCGGTGTTAATCGGGAAGCACTTATTGATAGGGGTGGATCAGTCCTCAACTCGGCTATGGCGAGTTGGGTTCTTACTGTTTTTTCAGGACTGATGCGAAAACTTAACGAGCCAAATATTGCTGACGAGGCCTTAGCTCTCGCCTTGGAACTTAAGGAGCGAGTCGCTAATAGCTGGAACGGACGATGGGTAGATCGAGCTTACTCGCCAGACGGGGCTGTCATTGGTCGAGATAGATGCTGGCTTGAAGTGCAACCCTGGGCGATCTTGTGCGGTGCTGTTAGTGGCGCACGTGCGGTGCAACTTTTGAGCTTAATTGACTCGTGGCATAGGGCAGATAGTCCACTCGGAGCAAGAATTGTATGGCCCCCCGACGCCAGTCAGAGAACGGTTGGGCAGGGCACCAAAGGCGGTATCTGGTACTCGATTAATATGACTCTCATATGGGCTGCTGCGAAGATTCGGCCAGATCTGGCGTGGGATGAATGGCGGCGACTATCGCTCAGTGCTCATGTACAAGCGTATCCCGGTATATGGGAAGGGACCCTGTCCGGCCCAGACGCCTGGAATGCGCCCGAGTCTGATCGGCCGGGACGAACGTGGACGAGTCCCAATTTTTCGCAGCAGGCCTTCCCGGTCAACAATTTACACGCTCACTCGCAGCCGATTCTTGCTTACTTGCGATTGTTGGGTGTTGAGCCGAATCAAGAAGGAGGGCTCGACATCAAGCCATCTGATGAAAGATCTGACTCTACTTTTTCAAGTCGGGTCCTACGCATCAATGAGGATGGGACCGGCTGGATCAATACGATTGGACCGGTCCAGTTGAGCTTGAACTCGAGCAAATTGTCCAGTCGGGCAGGTCGTGTTCGCTTCTAAGGTCGAGAGTCAGTTAATTTCTGGAGGGGTGCGGTCAGATTCCACCGATTTTTGTAAGGTTCCTGTTGAGTCAGAGTTAGAGAGTGATATCACGATACACTAATGTGTTGTTGCAGCTACTACCACCGACCCATAGCCGATATTGGCCGTGCTCGAATTGCCAGCTTTCAGTGATTTCACACCAGTATTGAAGGCTTTCAAGAGTCACATCGAAGGTCACGCATTGGGTTTCACCGGGTGCTAATGTTGCGCGTTCGAATCCTTTTAAGAGTTTCTTAGGTCGCTGCACGGTTGAGTTGGGGAAGCTGATATAGAGCTGCGCCACTTCGGTTGCAGTGACACTACCCGTATTTGTGATTGCGACGGTCGCTTCTATGGTCTGCTTTCGTTTCGCCAGTTTGAGGCTCCGATAGCCAAATTGTGAATAACTTAGCCCGTGTCCAAAAGGAAACAACGCGGTCTTACCCTCTTGCTCTAAGAGGGTATACCCGTGCAGAGGGCCGTAGTCTAGCTCGCTTGCAGATGGATCGAAGAACGGATAGTCATCTTCCGTCATTGCCACGCTGAAAGGTAATTTTCCAGAGGGTGAGACTCTGCCCCACAGCAAATTTGCCAGCGCAGTACCGCCCTCCATACCGCTGTAGAAGGTCTGCATGATACTGGGAACCTCAGCACACCACTCATCCATTAAGATCGCCGAGCCGGCTATAACCACGACAACAGTATTCGGATTGACAGCACTAATCGCCTGAATGAGTTTGACCTGCTCTGGGGGGAGTCTTAAGTTGACGCGATCTCCGCCACGACTCACGACAGGCTCTCTTATCATGCCATCGGTTTCGGCCATTTTAAGTTGGCCCAAGTCGATATCCCCAGGGATGAATTCCCCTTCATTATCAGCAGTCAGGCCAACACATATGATCGCCACATCTACATTTTTTGCAGCTCTTACAGCATCTGATATGTCGGATTCATCGCCCGCCAAAGCGAGGTCTGGTTTGCCCAATTCATTGCCGATACCGGCCAAAGGTGTCACGACATAAGGTGGTCGGACTCGAGAGGAGCCGTTATCGCCCGTATTCTCGATACTGGCGAGGCGGCCAAAAACACCTACATCAAGGGTCTTTAGCGGTAACAGCGTGTTATTCTTTAGAAGCACAGCACTTTTTTCTGCCGCTTCCAGGGCAAGATTAATGTGCGCCTCACAAGCTACTTGACTGACGGGATAGTCAGGTAATGGATCTTCTGCAGCGCTGAACGTAAGTAGTGTTTTCAGTATTCGTGTGCATGCGGTGTTAATGGTTTCTTCTGCGATATGACCTTCAGTAACTGCTTGCATAAGCCGTTCTCCGAAATGCACTGGCTCGGGGTTCTCGATATCTAATCCAGCCGCCGCGGCAACCGGATCGTAGACGCCGAGTATCCAATCGGAGTGAACAAATCCCTTAAAGCTCCATTGATGTCTGAGTATGTCGGTAAGTAACCAGCGGCTGTGGCTGCAGTAGTCTCCATTAATCCGGTTGTAAGCGCTCATAACAGATGCGCAGCCCGCGTCTATGACTCTTTTAAAATGCGGAAGGTAAACTTCGTGTAGCGTGCGTTGTGTGATGTTGATATTGATTTTGAATCGATTGTTCTCGAGAGAGTTCAGCGCAAAATGTTTTACGGTGGCTATCACGTTGTGGAACTGAATACCTGTTGCTAGAGCAGAGCCCATCTCGCCAAGCAGGTAGGGATCCTCACTGTAGGTTTCTTGAGCACGCCCCCAACCCGGATGTCGCAGCAGGTTGATACATACGGCACCCGATAAGTTGCACCCTTGCGCCTTTGTCTCGAATCCGATGACCTGACCGATTCGGTGCTCAAGATCTCTGTCCCAGCTTGCACCCCGAGCCATAGTTACGGGGAAGCAGGTTGATTGTCCTCTGGCAACTCCACGAGGCCCATCGGTGAACCACAGAGCCTCTACGCCTAAACGCTCACAACCCGCACCAGCTCGATAAGGCACTGCGCCCCATAGTCTGTCGTTCTCTTGGTGATTTTTTAGGAACCCTTTGCCAGACATCATGGCAACTTTTTCGGTAAGTGTTGCCTTCTCGATAACGCTTGCGACGGTGGCATCTATTTCACTATCGGAGAGGTGTTTGGAGGAGGGCTTGTTAATCATTGGTCGCGTTCCTAGTAGAATTTTCGACGCCCATCACGTTAAGGTCTCAACATCAGTAAAGGACGATATTGTTACCGTCTTTAATTTATCTGACGCGCGCGACTGAAAGGGTGCCTTCGGTGTCCGGTGTTCTCAATATGAGATCCAGATTATCGCAGATCGCTCGGTTGGTCAATTCATTATCCGAGCGGATAGCAAAGCCGGCCGCTACGGAAACGAAGGGGCTGGAGGAATGGCCAAGCGCTCTTTGGCATTCTCAATTAGCGCCATCATTGACGTGACTTGAGCAGGATATTTCATGGCTAAGTTATATCGTTCCCCCGGATCTTGCGCCAAATTGAACAGCAGTGGATAGGAGAGTTCTGCCAAGGGTACATCGTAGGTCTTGTAATAGGCTCGCACTAGTAGCTTCCATTCACCTAAGCGTATGCCTGATATCTGGTCTTCATTGAAAAATAGAATATGGTCGTGAGGGGTGCTATCGCCATCTCTTAAAACACCCATAATATCAGCGCCGTCGACTTGATTGTCTAGATGACTTGAACTACCGATGATGTTTGCAATAGTGGGGAACAGATCTAATCCGGTCACGGCAGCATTGGATGCGGTCCCGCTCGGTAATACTGCCGGCCAAGTGGCAATGAAGGGCACGCGATAAGCACCTTCCCAGGTGCCTCCTTTTCTGTCTCGCGCATCACCACTTGATCCCTCAAACCATGGGCCATTGTCTGATGTAAAGATGATCAGTGTATTGTCTTTTAAACTGTATTTTTCTAGTGCGTTGATTATCTTACCTAAACTACTGTCGATCTCTTCTACGGTATCCCCATAAAGCCCTGCCTCGGACTGCCCCTCAAACTTAGCAGAGGCGAACAAAGGGATATGTGGGAATGTGTGTGCGAGATATAAAAAGAACGGTCTCTCTCGGTTGGATGAAATAAATTCAATTGCTGAAGCTGTGTAGCGTTCGGTTAAGAGAGATTGGTCGGTTTCTTGCTCAATGATTTCACTACCCTGGTACAAGGGGAACGGGGACATATCATTGGAGTAGGGGACACCATAAAAATACTCGAAGCCATTCGCTGTCGGCCAGTGTTCAGGGGTATTCCCAAGATGCCATTTACCAACAAGCCCCGTTGCGTATCCGTGGTCAGACAATAGCTCTCCTAAGGTGTATTCTGACGGTGGCAATCCAGCATCGCTGTTGGGGAATAGTACGCCCTTAGCTAGCCCCATTCTAACTGGGTGCCTTCCGGTTAACATAGCGGCTCGCGAAGGGGTGCAAACGTTTGCCGGAGCGTAATAATGTGTGAGCCGCACGCCTTCTTGTGCGAGTCGATCAATGTTTGGGGTCTTTATGAGTTCTGAACCAAAGGCACCAACATCGCCATAGCCGAGGTCATCGGTTAATACAATGATGATATTCGGTTTGACGGATGGATTGGAGTTTCCATTTTGATCAGCGCAATATGCAGTTGAGCTCAAGAGAGCCGTCATTAGAGCGGTCAGAACCCTTAGATATTTCATTATCACCTCGTAAAAGTATTAGTCGCCATTCTCTTTGAAAAACAGTTTCGTAAGGACTTCTGCATGCGCATTTATTACCTCTTCACTGGTTGGGTCTAAGCCCGTCACCTGTTGAAATTCTCTACCTAACATGAAGATCGATTGCGCCGAAGCAGCCATAATATAGTTCAGTGTTTCCAGGGGGACATCGCGATAAATATTTTGCTGAACTAAGCGCATTGCTCGTGTTCTTTGGGTTTCGTGATCGGGTTTTATGTACCGGTTAACCGCCCAAGTGAGTCGGCTTGAGTCCCTGATCGACTCCTGAACCATTATCCTTGCGTGTTCTGGGTGTTTTGCGCAGTAATGCACGTACCGATGAAAGCTATGCCGAGCTCGTTCCCCGTTGCTTAAATTTTTGAGTTCCTCGGGTTCCTTCATTTCCTCATGTAAGCGCTCGAACAGAAAGTCAACTGCGGCCCGCCAGAGGCCGTCTTTGTCTTTGAAGTGATACCGAATGAGTCCATGATTCACGCCCGCTGCGCTGGCGATATCTCTAACCCCAGCGCCCGCGAACCCGCGTTCAGCAAATACATCTAAAGCACACTGCAGGATTCGTGCTCGAGTCTCTTCTTTCTGTTGAATTCTTGATTTCACATTCTTCTGTGGCGAGGATTTTTCAGCAGTATTGAGTTGGTTAGTGTTTGGCACAGCAATTCCTTTTTGTTATCCAAAGTGGATAATAAAATGCTGTTTGACTGGCGGTCAAGAGAATATCCTAGCTCGGCGCCACTCAAGGATTCGAACAAGTCGACCATGAATATGTTTGTTAATTGGGTAGTAGGCGATTGAGACTGCAGATAAGATCGTTAATCCCAAGGGGATTAAGATGACCAATTGTGGGATCGCTTGCAGCGTCTCGGGCGTTTGCACTTGGTTCGCTTGATAGCGAATCATTTCAAGGGTGATGCCCAATAGACTAATACCAATTCCAGAGGCGGTTTTGAGAGCAAGTTGATTGACGCCGAATATTATACCCTCATCGCGGATACCTGTTTTCCATTCACCATACTCGACCGTATCTGGAAGCATCGACCAGAAGGTTACGTTGAAGGCGCCACTCGCGATGCCCAGGAGAGCGATTAGAGCAAAGAAAATAGCTTCGCTGCTGGGAGGCGTTAAATACAAAGTGGCTTGCGCTGTGATCGTTATTAACGAGCCAATGAGCCAGACAGATCGCTTGTTGAGTTTTCGCGATACCGCAATCCAAAAAGGTACAGAGAGTGAGACCGCACCAGTGAGAGCGACTAGGGCGCCAGTGATAGTGATGTCGAGTGCCGCCACATATTTGATGTAGTAAATCAGCCCCTTGCCGAAAATAGCATTTCCGCTGGCTCCGAATACAATCGCGACGATGAGTATCCATAAAGCTCTGTTGTGCTTCAGTGGAGCGGTAATTTGAGAGAATTTGAATCGTTCGGTGGGCGTGTGAATGGGTTGCTCTGCTGTCGCCAAAAAAGTGACCGTGAAGATTAGTGTGGCCATCGTTGCATAGATGAGACTTACCCCTAAAAACCCGGCGGGTAAGTTCGAGTCGCCCAGATAAGTAGCCAGCTCGAGTGTTGCAAATACAGTGAATAGACCGCCTAAGGTCGCAAAGATCATCCGCACACCCGCGAGCATGCCGCGTTCTTGGCTGTCAGACACGATGCGTGCAGAGAGAGCAGAATAAGGGATGGACACCACGGTGTAGGCTGTGCGAAAAACAACATGGCTTATGGCGGCCGCAAGGACAACATGATTTTGGAACATGACAGGCGCTGCAAACATCATCACGAAGCTGATGGCGAGAGGTACAGAGCCATAAATAAGGTAGGGTCGGTAGCTTCCGTAGCGGCTGCGAGTTCGACTTGCGATGACACCCATGATGGGATCGGTAATCGCGTCCCAAATTAAGGGTAAACCAAAGATAAGACCCGCCACGGCTGGCCGAATTTCAAGCACATCGGTGTAGTAGTAAAGAAGAAAAAGGTTCAATCCCGTGTAGTAAAGATTAAATCCAAAGTCAGCAAATCCGTACCCCATTCGGGTTTTATTGGTAAGAGTCAGAACCACGGAGGCCGGCTTATTACTTTTCATTATCCGATTGAATAATAAAAACCTAGGTCGGTCAATGACTTTTACAATAGGTTCTGAAAAGCGCGATTGTGAACCGCAACAGCCTCACCTTTACACCTCCTCGAAGGTCATGCCCGCATTGCGCTGCAAGCGCTTGATCAGGTTTTCGCCCATCGCAGTCGCGGGCGTATAGATTCCACCAGGGCACTTAAGGTCATCTTGAGCCAGGCATACAGCAGCTTCACCGAGCATTCGAGAGGTCGCCCCATAGCCGGGGTCTCGATCGCCAGATACGCGGGTGCGGACTGTGCGCGAACCCGCGGTTGAGGCGGCGTGGAAAAACAGCTCAAAGTGTCCATTAAGTTGAGCTTCGGGACTCGGTCCCTCACCGGGTTTGGGCAAGAAGCGTGAGGCGAGCTTACGGATAGGCCCAAACGACATAACAGCGGGCCCAACTCTGCTACCAAACGCGATATTTTTCGCTTTCCGCTGGCCTGCTTTATCAACACCTGTCAGTTGGCGTTCGTCATAACTAAACTGTCTACCATAGGGGAATCCCTGTAATGCGTTGCTGCGCCGGACAACACGTGCGTTGACGGCTGCCATCACGAAAGGGCTCGTCCATTGCTCAAAATCGGTGTCGTAGATCGCTTGGTTTTCATCCAAACCATCTGGGCCGGACTGCTCACCTTGGGGATTGAGGGAATAGGGGTTTGCCATTAGCTCAGCGATACCTGCATCTTTTCCCATCTGCTCCATCATGACCATCATACTTGCAATGGTACCGCCGCTGGCGCTCCCACTGAATCGACCCACTCGGGCTTTGATCGTATCCGCATAGCATTGGTGGTGCGCTTGCATTCGCTGTTGGGTGTACAAGACCCCGAGGTCGCTGGGGATGGAATCGAATCCACAGGTATGCACAATTCGAGCTCCGCTCTCTTGAGCCAGCTGCTCAAAATGATTGATAGTCTGCGCCATCCATTGCACTTCTCCGGTCAGATCGCAGTAATGAGTACCTGCAGCCGCGCAAGCTGCGACTAATGGCGTCCCGTAAAGTGCATAGGGACCAACCGTAGTGCACACGACCTTAGTGCGCGCCACTAAGGCGTTCATTGCCATCGCATCAGCGCTATCGGTCTCGATGAGCGGCACCGAGCAATTGAGTTCGCTCTGAACGTGTTGCAGTTTGGCGAGATTACGTCCTGCCATGGCCCAGTTTAGAGTATCACCGTAAGTGTCGTGTAAATGTCGTGCGACTAGTGAGCCCGTAAATCCAGTGGCGCCAAGTAAAATCAAATCAAACTCGCGGTCGTTCATGATGTCGTCTCTCGTTCAATAGTGGTTCTGGCACCCACATGTCGGGACCAGATTGTCTGGCCTCAGCATGATCGGTCTTGGAATAATTGGCAAGGGCACTTATGGCTCAGAGGATACGTCAGAGCTGCTTTATCTCTGCAGGTAATACCGAGTTTAGTCGTCGTCGTTAAGGGGGTAATCTTCCTTGAGTTGGCTGAGCAAAGAACTCCCCATAAGATAACCGACGACGAGTAGAGGGAGTGAGACGATTATGGTCGCCGAGAGTATGACTTTTAGCGAGCCTTCCACAAACATCAATGAAATCGGTATCACGCCAAGAGCAATAGCCCAGAATACTCGCAGGTATCGCGCCGGGTGGTAGCCAACTTTGAGGTGCTTGGTCGACACTGACGCCAAGGTGTAAGAAGCGGAGTCATAAGTGGTAGATAGGAAAATCACGGCTACCACCAAAAATGCGCCAAGTGCCAAATCCCCGAAGGGAAGTGACAAGAACACTTCAGTAATTGCTCGGGCTTCTTGGCCGGCGGCGATAAGCGTTGACAGACTCACGATATTATTGAGTTCAAGGTGCAGAGCATAGTTCCCAAAAATGATGAAGAACAGCCAAGCGCCGAGGCTTCCAAAACAGAGCATTCCAAAGACGACCTGCTTGATTGTTCTGCCATGTGAAATGCGAGCCACAAAGATGCCTACGAAGGGACCGTAAGCAACCCACCAAGCCCAGTAAAAAATGGTCCAGTTCTCTACAAAGCCTGAGTTGTTAATGGGGTCAGTCCAGGTGAGCATATGGAGAAAGTTTTGTAGCATGAGACCGATACTGTTTGTGCCGACTTTTAAGATGAACAGAGTGGGTCCGACGGCCAGCACAAAGAAGAGTAAAGTAAATGCGAGCCAAGTATTAAAATCCGCGAGTTTTTTGAAGCCGCGATCAAGGCCTAGCCACGCGCTAGTGCCAAAAATTGCGATACAGAATACGACGCAAAAGACTTCAAGCCAAAAATCGTGTGGTAAGCCGCTCAGCTCGGCAAAACTGGCTGCCATCATGGGTGTACTGAGGCCCAAAGAGGTACCTGATCCGCCAATCAAATTCAGCATGTAAAGGAAATCAATCAAGCGGCCTCGTTTGCTTTCAATGCCATTGGGCAGGTATTTCATACAACCGGTACTCAGTCTCAAAAATGGCACGTTGCGACGGTAGTAGGGATAAGCAATTGCGAGCGCTGGTAGGCAGTAAAAAGCCCAGGCACTGATGCCCCAGTGAAACAACCCATAGGTTGCTGCCCATTCGGTGGCTTCACTGGAACGAGGTTCAAGACCAAATGGGGGAGCATCAAGGTAATACCCCCATTCTATGGCCGCCCAATACAACATACCCGCGCCGACACCCGAGCAAAAAATCATCGAGATCCAGCTCAGCGTACTGTATTCGGGCCGAGATGATGGTGCACCGAGGCGGACTTTGCCAAATCGTCCCAGCGCAAGGTAGAGCAGAAAGATCAGAGCGGCGATACCATACCAAAGATAGACTAGGCCAAAGTGAATAGTGAGGTAGTCGTAGATTGTTTCTACAACCTGAGCCGAAGTGGATGGCGCGAGAAGAAGAGGTGCTGCAACGCCAACGATACAGAGCACCGTGGCAGAGAAAGTCCATTTATCGAGCGACTGGGGGCTGACGTTGGCTTCCATGCGCATCTCCGGCACTTAAGGGTTCAAAACGGCGCATAGGGATGCGCTTGGGTGCGTTTGGGTTGCTGATTCACGGTGTAATCTTAAAATCAGCTGTTTATCGCTGCTGTAGGGTGTCCATTGGGGTAGCCCGGGGGCATTGGGGTTTCCAGTCCGAATGAAGTTAGCCCAATACGACATCATGATATCCGTAAGTTCTCGGTCGCCTTTATTGGTCGGCAGCCAGTCATCGTGCGTGTTGAATACATAGGGTAGCTCAGCACCATGATAGGCACCCATTTTACTGGCTAAGTCCCCAGTTCGAACTTGGTCAAAGTAATAGAACCAGGCCTGTCTGTCCAAACCTTCCATGGTCTCAGCGATTGTGAACGAGGGGCACACGTAGTTGATTGCAGTAATAAGTCTGTCGCGTGCCTTTGGTTCTGGCAATCCAGTGAGTGCTTGCCGAAGCGCGTCATGATGGATCTGTGGCGCTAGTCGGGTGAGATCATCGCTGAGCGACTGTGAATCGTCTAAGTAAATAAGCCATTCGTCTGCATTGCTACCAATCAGCAACTCCACAGGGTGCACGCTACCGCTGGCAAAAACCTCACTTGCTGAGATTGGTAAGCTGGGTGTTCCTGCAATCGGGTCGAAATAGATCGACTCATAGAGATCGACAGCATGTTCCAATAATGTGTGTGGACTTTCTTCTCTGAGTGCCGCAAGACCCACCTCAGAACCGTTCCCAATGGCAAGATCAAGTTTTTGGGCAGCCATTTGTGCGTCTTCCAGATCGACTCGTCCGTTAATGGCCCATCCGGCACTCTGATGTATGACTTTATGAAACAATCCCTTCGCTGCTGGCGCAGACAACAAAAAACCTATGTTACTGGCACCCGCTGACTCCCCCATGAGAGTGATATTAGAGCTATCTCCGCCAAGTTGGTCGATATGTCGATGGACCCATTGAAGTGCGGCGATTTGATCCAGCAGCGCAAAGTTGGGATCAGGAATATCGGGATGTGCGAAAAAGCCAAAGATTCCGAGACGGTAATTGATGCTAATAACGATGAGCCCGCGTTTAGCGAGTTCCGCACCTACATAATTGGGCTCGAATGACCAACCACCTTTGTTGCTCCCGCCATGAATGTAGATGACCACAGGAAGGGCTTGCTCGGTCGACTGCTCAGGCGCCCAAATATTGAGAGACAAGCATTCTTCAGCCATCTCAGGTGCTTGAAACGATTCAGGGTCGCCACCAAAGTCGTCAATCAGGTTGCGATACCAGCGCACGATGTGGTCTGTTTGCATGCAAGCCGGTGGGAACTGATTCGCTTTAACTGGCAGTACTTCATCGGTCGAGGGAGGCAGAGGCTGAGGGGCTTGCCATCGATCGGCCTGCGCGAAGGGTATTCCAAGAAAAGTCTGAATACCATCAACCGTTGAGCCCTCATAGATCCGGTCCGCTGCCAGTGTCGCAGCGAGTGATGAGGGTGCGTGCAACCCAACAGCGCAGATAAGAATAACAGTGCGCGTCAACAGCATGCCGAGAAAATTCCCTCGAGCGATCTGCTGTTGCAGGAGGCGATGCACGGCTTTAAGCAATCTCGATCACCACACAGCCCCCGAAGCCGCCTTGCTCTATCAGCTCATGCGCCTTGGCGGGCTGATTGAGGGGTACCTTATGAGCAATACGATGCACCATCCAACCTTCTTCAAGAGCCGAAATCGTGTCTGCGATAGCCGCCTCTTTTGCCGTTTCTGGCATTGCATAGACAATCACCATGCGGACAGTCAGATCCATGAACATCATATCTCGGAAAGGTAGCTCTGGTGTTGGCACCTGGGCTGACGAATAGGTAGCGATAGTGCCGCCCGTGTTAATACACTGAATCACTTGGGGCAGGTTGGCGCCGAACTCTACCTCGATTACGCGATCGACTTTACCGAAGTCTTGGCTAACAACAGCGCCCCAGTTCGGGTCGCGATGATTCACGACATGGTCGGCGCCAAGAGAGAGGCAGAGTTCGCGATCTGTCTCATTGCTTGCGGTTGCAATCACAGTTGCACCAGCATGCTTTGCCCACTGGATTGCATAGAAGCCGACTCGTCCGGCACCGCCCGTTATCAGGAGCCGTTGGTCGGCAACCGGACCGTCGGCGAACACACAGCGATGCGCGGTCATGATCGGTATGCCAATGCAGGCTGCCACAGCCAAGTCGGCCGTTTCGGGCAGACGAGGGGCGCGCCGTTCGTCAATCGCGATATATTCAGCGGTGGTTCCCAATCTGCGGCCGTACTGACCTTGATATACGAAGACACGCTCTCCAATACGTGTTTCGGATACACCGTCGCCAACCGCAACGATGGTGCCGGAGCCGTCGCTGTTGGGAATAATTAAGCCTTGGTCAAGAAGATTGGGAAAGGCTCCCGCCCGTTTTTTGACATCTGAAGGATTCACGCCGGCGAACGCAAGTTTTACGAGTACCTCACCGGGTCCCGCTGTTGGTGTAGGCTGGTCACCGTATTGTAAGACCGCATCAGCGGGGCCAAAACTCTCGAACCAAACTGCTTTCATGATGACTCCCTCGAATGAGTATTGTGTGGCGTAAGGTATGATGTCTTTCGATTACTCGTTATCTAACCAATTGGATAGTCCCTCGGTGTGGCCGTCGACCGCCAAGGCTTGCCCCGAAATGTAGCGTCCTGCATCGGAGGCTAAGAATGCGACGGTATTGGCAATATCCTCAGCCTCTACAAAAACACGCATAGACGATTGCCTTGCGTAAACGTCTCGGATCGCTTCAGTAGACATTCCTCTCTGTTGGGCGTCGCGTTCGATAACGCCGTCAATGCGGGGACCGCTGACGCTGCCGGGACAAATGGCATTGACTCGCACACCTTTAGGGCCCATTTCCATCGCCCAGGTTTTGGTTAAGCCGATCAAGCCCCATTTCGCCGCGGTATAAGCTGATCGCATGGGAAAACCAAACAGTGCCGCGTTGGAAGCGATATTGATAATGCTGCCTTTCTGCGCTTGAATCTGGGGGCTGCAGAGCCGCGTCATGTAAAACGCGCTGCTTAGGCTCACCGAAATCGTGCGATCCCAATCATCGGGATCCGAGTTTTCGACTCGAGCGGTATTGCCAGCGATACCCACGTTATTTACCAACAAGTCGATACGACCATGGTGCATCATACAGTCATCCAAGACGTTTTGGGCCGCGTCCGCTGATCCGAGGTCTGCACAGGTCCCCGTAAGACCTGGTTTACTTGAGGTAAAGTGTTCTATCGAGTCTGCTGAGATGTCCGCAATATGAATCTGGAAATGGTTCTCCAGCAATCGCTCGACAATGGCTTTGCCAATACCTGATGCGCCTGCTGTCACCAGTGCCACGCGTGATGAGTTCAATGAAATACCACCGTTGTTATATATTTATGGATTGACTATGGGTTAAATGTTCTCAATCATAGGCGTAGACTACAAGTGATAAAAAAAACATAAAAGATGAGAAAAATTCATCCTCGAAGTGCGCCAGAGCACGAGTAATTGCATGAAGCTGAAACGGCAAAAGCGTAAACTACCCCCTCTCAACGCCCTGAGAGCATTCGAGGCTGCTGCTCGTCATGGCAGTTTTAAACTCGCTGCCGAGGAGTTGACCGTATCACAGTCCGCAGTAAGTCATCAGATTCGTTCGTTAGAAGATTATTTAGGGGTACATCTTTTTTCTAGACAGATTCGAGCGGTAGAACTTAACCGAAAAGGCCTGCTTTACTACCCGATTCTGCGTGATGCCCTTGACCGCATTTCCGATGCCACTGAGATGATTGTCTCTGATCGGTTGTCCAGCACGCTCACCGTACAAGTGTATTCTACCTTCACGATTCGTTGGTTATTGCCGCGCTTGGCGGAGTTCCAGAAGTGGCATCCTGAGCTTCAAGTTCGGCTTCATACAGCGCAGGATGATGCGAATTTTGATCAGGATGATATCGATGCAGCCATTATGATTGGGTCACCAGTCAGTGCCGCGGTCGACTACACACCGCTTTTTACCAGCGAGTTGTTTCCAGTCTGCAGCCCGCAGTATTATCAGCAGCGCCAGCCCCTCGATTCTCCCGCCGATCTCTATGATCATCCCATCTTACAGGTCTACCCGTCTGGATCTGATTGGCACGTTTGGCTTGAGGCGCATGCACCTGTAGGTGTGGTTCCAGAGTCGGGTTTGCAATTCGAAAGCTATGATGTTGCTCTGTCTTCGGCCGTGCAAGGCATGGGAGTGGCTCTGGGTCAGCAACCTTATGTGACTCGAGAGTTTGCCGAGGGCTCGCTTATAGAGCTGTTCCCCGGTAAGCGAGTGAGAAACCCCAACCAATGGTATTTAGCGACTCGACGCGAAAAGATGGATATCCCAAAAATTCGCGTTTTCAGAGACTGGCTACTCGAGCAAATAGAGGCTGATGCAGTACTTCGGGATCTGAGGGTTTAGTCAAACTTCGGGTAACGCGCGATACTCTCTGCGAGTAAAGTGGTCATTGGCCCGAGCCATGAGTCAAAAGGGCGCCAAGCATCGATGCCTTTTTGGTTTATTGGTTGGCGGACTTGCTCGGAGCTTGCAGTTCGAACTGTGCGCTCATTGGCGTGAAAGTCGAGGCAGCCCGGTTCAAAATCAAGATTACAATAAGTCAGCAGCGCTCTGATCGTGCTCTCTGGATCTGTCACCATCGCTTCATAATGTACTCGGTGCACAACGCCGGGAAATACGGTATCCCAGTGCGCCATCAAACGTTCGTAATGGGTGTAGTAGTGTGTGATTCGGGTCTGACCGTAGGTGAATCCCTGCCCCGATGCAAATAGCTGTTTGTACCCGCTGAAACAACAGTCCATAGGGTTTCGTCGCGCATCAATTATTTTGGCGTTGGGGAGCAGCATATGAATTAAGCCAACGTGACTGAAATTATTGGGCATTTTATCGATGAAAAACGGCTTGCCTGTGGTGCGCTGGAGTCGCGTCTCCGAGAGATAGCGCTCACCCAATTGAGCAAGATCGGGGGCACTGAAGGACTCTAAGGCTCTGGGGTAAAGCGATTCTGATGAGCGACTCGTTTTGTTGGCAATGGTGCGAGCAATGGCGATCATGTTGGCGAGTTCCGCAGTACCCTCAACCTTTGAATGTGACGATAAAATCTGTTCAATCAGAGTCGAACCTGATCGCGGCAGCCCAACAATAAAGATTGGGTCAGCGTCGGTGAGTCCTGACGACACAAGTGTCTTGATGCGCGCCGGCAAGAAGAAACGAATAAGCTCATCGGTATCCTCTTCGAAGGCTTTCATATTCCAAGGAACAGATTTGCTTTTCAGTTGATTGCCGCGAGCATACGCTGCCATCGCCGATTCAAACTCGCGATTGTCTTCCAGCGCCTTGCCGAGGGCAAAGCACAAATGATGCGCACTGCGGTAGCTCAGTGTCTTAGATTCAAGTTTGGCGCGCATGGTAGCGATGAGCTTATCGTTGAATTGATAGGTCTTAAGATTGGCAAGGCTCCAGCATGCCTCACCAAATTGCTCTGCCTGTTCATCTATCGATTGGTAGGTTTCAATCGCGGTTTGCTGTTGACCGATTGCTCTTTGCGCATGCCCTAGGCTGAGCCTGACCGCATGGTTCGATGGCTCGATAGAGAGTACTTTTTGGAAGAGTTCGATAGCCTCTGTATGTTGCGAGATTTCGACTAAATTAGCCGCTCGCATGGCGATATAGGCCGGATTATCCGGTGCATCTTGCAGTAAACGATCGAGTTCAGATAGGGCGTCGGAGTAGCGGTGACGTTTGTAGAGCACTTGAACATAGCTATATCGCCCTGCTGCATAGTCGGGTGCTAGCTCCACGCAGCGTTTCAATAGGTTCTCGGCATCACGCAAAGCCCCGAGCTCTAACCCAAGCTCACCTAACATCCGAATTGCATTAACGTCGTCTGGATGTTCTTTTAGGTAGGGCCGCAGAATTTCCTCTGCTTTGCCTAATTCTCGCTGCGCTATAAACGAAGCTGCCGACACCAGAGGTGCCGGCAGCGTTCGGATGGAGGTGCTGCTATTAACCATAATCGCTACCGCTGAAGTCAGGTTCAGTGTCGCAGTGGTTTACTCAAATCGCATGCCAAATCGGAAGCCGATCGTGCGGGGGCGATTGACCGTCACGAGGCGTTTTATATCATCCGTGTTGATGTACAGTTCAGCCTCTTCATCGAAGACGTTACTCGCGAATAGCTCAGCTGTCCACTGGTCTCGGGCTAAGCCAAGAGAGACTTGAGAGATCGTGTAACTGTCCATTTCTTCTCGGCTGTTCAAGAAAATACCGTTATACATCGAGTCAGTAAACGTCGTATTGGACATTAAGTAGCCATCACCACCCATCCAGTCGAAGTTGTACCGAGCGGTTAAGGCCCACTTTGTGTCCGGCGTAAAAGGTAGATCTTGTCCAGTAAATGCGTCTGGCGTACCGTCGTTACGCCTATCATAATCTTCTGTTAGCTCAGCTTTGTTGTAAGCATAGGACATGTTGATCTCTAATTGCTCTGTTGCAAGCCAAGTTGCATCGAGCTCGAAGCCCTGGCTCTCAGCAGTACCCACATTGTCGACCAAACCCAGCTTTGAAATGTCGGGATTGAAGAACCCGAGTTGCATATCATCCCAGTCCATGGTGTACATCGCGGCATTTAAGCGGATTCGACCATCCGATAAGGTGCTTTTCACTCCGAGTTCATAAGAAGTCACAAAATCGGCATCATAGGTTGCGCCCACCTGTTCGGTCCTGTTGGCGCCACCTGGTCTGTAACCTTCGCTCACTGTGCCATAGATCAAAACATCATCGTTTAGGGTGTAAGCAATATTAACCTTAAAGGTGTTATCGCTACCCTCAAACTTGGAATTGACGTTATCTGGCGGACGAGAATCGCTGAAGTAAAAGCAGCAGTTTGGCCACGAAACTGTGCCGACAAAACCTTCCAGCGTGGTTTCGCTGTCAAAGTCTCTTAATCCCACAGTCGCTGTGAGTTGGTCTGTGATGTCATAACTAAACTCGCCAAAGAAAGCGGTCTCGGAATCCATACGAACTTGATCTGTCTCGAAGTAGAGATCATCACGAACGGCGGCGCCCGGATTAATCGGCGGTACGCTCCACTGCGAGTCGTATGCCGTCTCGTTCTTCATATAGAACGCGCCAACAATCCATCGGAAGCGCTGCTCTTGGTCCGAGGTTAATCGCAGTTCATGGGTCTCGAAGGTGATATCTGATTCATTAATAAACTGAACACTGGGATCAACGCAGGGCCCAAAATATGATGTGTAGCAGGTATAGTAAGGTTCAACGGCTCCACTGATAGAATAAGCCGAGTAATCGCTATAAACCTCGTAATCCCGATCGAGATAAGAGCCAGCATAGGTGAGGTCAGCGAATCCTAAGTTGCCTTCTAGTAACAGCCCCATCTGCGTCCATTCATCATTTTGCCGATCGTCGAAGAATCGCGAGACCTTCATTGAGCCTAAGACCTCTGGGTCATGATCCCAGATCCCATCGGTCTCGGTTTCTTGTTGCATTACCGAGGCGGTGGCAGTCCAGTTTTCGTTAAGATCCACTTTTAAAGCGGCTCTTAGGCCTGATTTCTTGGAAGTATTGAAGTCTTTTTTGACATACTCGCTGCTGCTCTTAGAGATGCCACTCACAGGATAAGTAATTGTATCGAGCACGGAGTCAATATAACCACCATCGCTGTCGTGCCAGCCCACGAGTCTGAGAGCTGCATTGGAGGAGAGCGGAATATTGACATAGCCCTCTGCCATGTAGCCGTTGCCACCCCCAGAAATGGTATCAGCTGAAAGATCAAAGCCAGCCTCAAAGCCTTCGGGATTTGGCTTTTTAGTGATGATACGCAGGTTGCCCGCTTGCGAAGCCACGCCATAGAGGGTGCCCTGAGGCCCCATCAACACCTCGATCCGCTCTACATCGTATACGTGAACATCCAGGTTCAGACCAATAGCCGTCACTGGTTGCTCATCTAAGTAGATGGCAACGGCAGGGCCCTGTAACGACTGGTTGCCGTTACCACCATCAGAAATCCCGCGCATAAACAGTTGCGCTTCGCCTGGGCGTCTTTGGATAAAAGAGACCGACGGAATTTGCGCGACATAATCGCCGAATTGGGTGATATTAAGATCATCAAGCTGATCGCTGTTGATCGCATTCATACTGATCGGAACGTCCTGCAAGCTTTGGCTCCGCTTTTGTGCGGTCACCACAACTTCTTCGAGCTGCAAGGTATTGGCAAAGGCTGACCCTGAAAGCCCAGTCGTTGCAGCAAAGGCAAGAACAAGACTGGCATCTAGAACGCTGCGAGACAGTTTGTGTTTCGCCGGTGAGAATCGCTTGGTGCCTGACATACTAAGGTGATTAGCGCTGTTTAACATTTGGCTACTCCTTCATTATGGTTATAGTTAGCATATGTTTTTCCACGCTCCACCTTAAAGGCGGAGTGGAATAAGGGGCAAACGATCATTTTTTGAAGATGTGTGAGTTTTTTTCATTTATGAGGTTGCGGGCGATAGCCCCGTTCAAATGGATTTTCCAGGCCTCCGCATACCAACTGCGGCGCGGGGAAGCAGTATTACAGGATTACAGATCTCTGCCGGTGTTCAGGCTGCTGTAATCCAACTATGGAACCAAACAGTTTGCTCATGCTGGTTATTCAACGAGGGGCGGTGGGTGTGCGAGTTCTGTCTGAGTCTCCCCGGTTTGGTGTGGCATGGTTCAATCAATGGATTGGAGCCTTCCGTTCACTGAATGGCGACAAAAGGATTGTCACCAGAGTTGATGGCATCTAGGATCTTGAGCTCACAACTTGTTCGGAGAATCGTATGGCGATTCACATGTACGGAATTCCTAACTGCGACACAGTGAAAAAGGCGCGGGCTTGGTTGGTGAAGCAGGGCATCGAGGCGATATTTCATGACTACAAAAAAGAAGGCGCCGATCCAGAGCAAATAGCAAAGTGGATCTCTGTAGCGGGGCTCGATAGCGTGTTGAATCACCGAGGTACGACATTTCGCAGTTTATCCGACACACAAAAGCGAGATGCGGAGGACAGTCATAAAGCTGTCGCTTTATTGGTTCAGAATCCGAGTATGTTGAAACGACCGATCGTCGAGTTTCCCGACGGTCTTCTCGTGGGTTTTAAGGAGGATGAATGGTGCGCTACCTTGCTCTCGTCGGAACGCTAGTGGTGACTTTAATCGCTGAGCCTCTTGTCGCTGACACCTCAATGCTGATTATTGCGCATCGTGGAGCGAGCGCTGAACGCCCCGAACATACGCTTGCCGCTTATGAACTTGCAATGATTCAGGGTGCGGATTATATCGAACCAGATTTGGTCGCAACTCGTGATCAAGTGTTGGTATCCCGCCATGAAAACGAACTTTCCGAAACCACTGATGTGGCAACTCGGCCTGAATTCAAGGATCGCTTCCGTGAAAAACTGATTGACGGTTACGCCTTCTCGGGATGGTTTGCTGAGGATTTTACGTTGGCCGAGTTGCGTACACTCAGAACTCGGGAGCGTATCCCTAAGATTCGCCCCGACAACAGCCGTTACGATGGTCTTTATCAGGTGCCAACTTTTCAAGAAATCGTTCAACTGGCGCGGGCTTATGAGGCTCAGACAGGACGGACCATTGGCGTTTATCCCGAATTAAAGCACCCTACATTTTTGATGCAACACGCCAACATAGACGTCGTGCAGCTGCTGTTGAGCGAACTAGAAGAGCTCAAGCTCGAGCCCACCGATCCTATATTCATTCAGTGCTTTGAAGTTGAAGCATTGCAGCGACTGGCTGACACCAGCGACTACGCTCTAGTGCAGTTAGTGGCGCCAGAGGGTGGTCCCGCGGATAAACCAGAGCAAAGCTATGCCGCTATGACCAGCCCAGCAGGTTTGGCAGATATCGCGCTTTATGCTGATGCCGTCGGTGCCAATATTGCCCAGATCTTGCAGCCCGATGGCACGCCAACGAGTTTGGTTGCGAACGCAAGAACTGCTGGCT
>OBNU01000021.1_pt1 | contig 29073 bp, 25 predicted proteins | sample 1494211 | NCBI WGS metagenome assembly OBNU01 (sample SAMEA3275559, study PRJEB22092) | marine metagenome | biome: ENVO:01000252 "freshwater lake biome"; feature: ENVO:00002042 "surface water"; material: ENVO:00000021 "freshwater lake" | collected 2014-06-21T10:00:00+00 | depth 2 m | reverse complement strand
CTGCTCAGTCGATCCGAATCACCGTCACCGATTTAACGACCCTGCAAACGCTGATCGAAGGCGGTCTAGCACAAGGTATTACGCAGGTTTCGGCACCTATTCTATTTCACAGCGATCACGCAGAGCTGCACCACAATGTTCTCGCCGGTGCTATGCGAAATGCACAGAGTCGGGCCGAAATACTCGCGACCGCGGCCAACATGCAGGTGGGAGACCCAATCGCCATCAACGCTATTGATCACACATCTCCGCAACCTTTGAGGGAGATGCGGGTCGCCATGGCGGCAGACTCTCAATCAAGCGTTCATTCCCAACTTCCGGGGCAGATAGAGATTTCGGCCGCAATTACGGTGCACTTCCAGCTGCTACCACTTGCGGCTTCTGCCAGCGAGCAGGCAATACCGTCAGCCAAACCAGCGGAAACAGGATCTAAGTGACGACATCTGGCGCTTGGCGATCGATGCGCTCGCTCAAGCCCAAGATCTGCTCCGCCACCTTGAATACGGGCGCCAAAAAATGTTGAGGGCACCGGTTATAGGTCGCCGGGTCCGACGAGTACTGGTCGTAATACAGCCTGAGCGTTGCGCCCGAGGTGCCTGTTCCTGACAAACGAATCACTATCCGCGCCTGATCCTCTAGTATGATGCGATAGCCTTGCGCCTCTGAAACGGAGCCATCGACCGGATCTTGATAGGCAAATTGATCTGCTTCAATCACACGAAACCCCGCGTATTCCTGTCCTGCCAAAGTAGCAAGCTTGGCATTGAGCTCCGTCATAAGGCGGTCTGCGCGGGCACTGTCAATGTCCTCGTAGTCGTGTCGCGTAAAAAAATCTCGCCCAAATTCGGTCCAGTGATCCTCTAGGATCGCGCCCACTGACTGTTCACGAACCGCAATCAAGTTCAACCAGAACAACACTGCCCACAAGCCATCTTTTTCTCGTACATGATTAGAGCCACTTCCGAAGCTCTCTTCTCCGCACAATGTTATCTTCCCGGCATCGAGTAATGAGCCAAAGAACTTCCATCCGGTGGGCGTTTCAAAACAAGCCATTCCAAGTCGAGCCGCAACCCTGTCAACCGCCCGCGAGGTCGGCATAGAGCGAGCCACACCAGCCAGACCACCAGCATATCCCGGCAGCAAGTGAGCGTTGGCGGTCATAATGGCCAAAGAATCGCAGGGGTTCACATAGCATCCCTTACCCAACACCATATTGCGGTCACCATCGCCATCAGAAGCCGCACCGAACTGGATATCGAGTGACCCATTGACCGCATCGACCAGCTGCTTCGCATGCACCAGATTGGGATCTGGATGACCGCCTCCAAAGTTAGGGCTGGGCACACAATTCATTAAGCTGTCTGGGCTTGCACCGAGCCGAGAGACCAGTATCTCTGCTGCATAAGGCCCCGTTACCGCATGCATGGCATCAAAGCGCATCGCAAACGGTTCCGACTGAAGTAGGGCTCGAATAGCGTCAAAATCGAACAGGGTCTCCATTAACTCGGCATACAGTGCTACCGGATCAATGACTTCAACGACCGTCGTGCCAACCACACTTTCACCCAGCCGGGACAGATCAACATTTACCTCACTTGGCGCCGAATAAAAGCAGGTGATCATGGCGGCCTGTGCCACGATCTCAGCGGTTAAAGCCTCTGTCGCAGGCCCACCATTGCCGGCATTAAATTTAATACCGAAATCCCCATGCTCGCCCGCCGGATTGTGGCTCGCCGAGAGAATCAGACCACCCTGAGCGCGGCGGGATCGGATGACAGCTGAGGCAGCCGGCGTTGACAGAATGCCATCGCGCCCGACAATGACGCGACCAAATCTATTACCGGCGGCAAGACGCACGATAACTTGAATAGCCTCATCGTTAAAAAATCGGCCGTCGCCACCCACCACCAAAGAGGAGGATTTGGGTTCTGGCATCAGATTAAACACTGACTGAACAAAGTTCGCGACGTAGTTGGGCTGCTGAAAGACCACTACTTTTTTACGCAAACCCGAGGTGCCAGGCTTCTGGTCACTATAAGGCTGTGTGCTTATCGTCAAGACTGTCGACATGCGACTCCCTGTTGAGGCAGCAAGCCCCCGGTAATGCGAGGCTTATTGCACTGCTGTGTCTATTTGATGCCGCCAATGCCCAATTGTTTGACGCATTGGCGGAGCCCGATCTTTCACTGAGTAAGGCGGCTATTTAATCTAGAAAGTGCGAACTCAATCAGCCTAGGGTAATTCACACGTAATCACCACTCATCGTCACAAAACTGCAACCAGACGCTGACCTAGATTGATTTTACACATACACTACGAAAATTGGCATTACGGATAAAAACTTAGGAGGCGCGTCTTGGAAAAGTCAGCATTCTTGTTCATCGCCAGTCTCACTCTACTGAGTGCCTGCGGCGGCGGAGGCGGTGGCTCGAACCCGGCACCCACCAATAACACACCCCCGGGCGGCTGGACCGCTGGTGTTTTCGGAGATGCCGACACCTTTGCAAACCTCTGTGCCAACCCAAGAAACGGCACCGATCCCTCAACCGGAAGACTCTACGCCGACCGCCAAGGCGAAGCACTAGACGAGAAAAACTGGCTGCGCTCTTGGAGTAACGATCTGTACTTATGGTATGACGAAATCACCGATCGCGATCCGGGTGAAGATTACTCCTCGCTCATCGATTCAAGCTTTCCAACCGAGCCCAACGCGTATTTTAGTGTCTTAAAAACAGAGGCGGTGACGCCCTCGGGCAAACCCAAAGACAGTTATCACTTCGTGATTGACTCCCAAGAATGGTTTGAGCTTTCCCAAGGTGGTGTCTCGGTCGGCTATGGGATCGAATTTGCGATTCTGAGTGCCAGCCCGCCACGCGACGTTCGAATCGCCTACAGTCAGCAGACCTCGACTGCCGCGCAGCTTGGGCTGACCCGAGGCACTAAAATCATAGCCATCGACGGTGAACCGGTGGTCGATGGAGACCCGAGTGTACTCAACGCGGGCTTGAGACCGTCGCAAGTTGGCGAAGAGCATACTTTTGAAATTCTGCCGCTGAACGCAACCGAAACCCGAGTTGTCACCTTATCACCAGAATCCGTATCCATCGATTCGCTTCAAAACGAAACCGTGATCTCTACCAGCTCTGGCAATGTCGGTTACATGAGCTTTCACGATCACATCGCACCCGCAGAGCAGGCGCTCGTAAACGCGATCAACGACTTCGTCACCGCGGGTATCAGTGACCTGATCATTGACTTGCGTTACAACGGCGGCGGTTATTTAGATATCGCCTCTGAACTCGGCTATATGGTGGCTGGGACGCGCACCCAAGGCCGAACTTTTGAACTGCTGACATTCAACGACAAGTACCCCAGTGTTAACCCCGTTACTGGACGCACCTTAACACCCATTCCCTTTCACAGCCGAGCACAAGGATTCTCGGTCACGGAGAATCAGCCACTGCCCACCGTCAATTTGGATCGCGTTTTCGTGATTACTGGCGGAGGCACCTGTTCAGCCAGTGAAGCTTTCATGAACGGGCTCCGCGGGATTGGGTTTGAAGTCATCCAGATCGGAACCACGACCTGTGGCAAACCCTATGGCTATTATCCAACCCCGAACTGTGGGTCGACGTATTTCAGTGTACAGTTCAAGGGCGTCAATGACTCGGGGTTTGGCGATTACCCAGATGGCTTCACACCAACCCAAGGGGGCGACGTAGGGGGTGTAGAAGTCACCGGGTGTGCTGTGCAAGATGACTTCAATCACCGCTTAGGTGACCCCAATGAAGCGCGGCTCGCAACCGCCTTATACTATCGTGATAACGGCCGTTGCCCTGAACCGATCAGTTCTCTGAGTCGACTCTCTGGCGGGTCCAATGGAGCGCTTGGCACAGGCATTCAAGGCGAACTGACCCAGCCCGAGGCCGAACTCATTAAAACGCCTCTGCGCAAGATGCGGCTGATGCGCTGAGGCCTCCGAGCGCTTTAGGGCCTACGTTCTCCCTAGTGCGGAAGACCCCATTTCGCTAACTGAGCTCCGCGCGCGAGCGCGCCCGCGGACGCTCACTTGAGCAAGTCTTTGGCTTGATACATACTTAACCGCTACCTCTCTCAGCAGACACTTTAAATGGCGACTCAACGCGGCACAGTTTTTACGATTTCAGCACCCAGCGGGGCCGGTAAAACCAGCCTTGTCAAAGCTTTGCTCGAGCGCGATGAACAGTTGCAAGTGTCGGTATCACACACCACTCGCCCAATGCGTGCGGGCGAAATCGATGGCGTCAATTACCACTTCGTATCTGACTCCGAATTTCGCGCGATGACCGCGCAGCAGGCCTTCGTTGAGTACGCAGAAGTCTTTGGGTATTGGTACGGAACCTCTGCAGAAGCAATTAACACGGCCCGAGCCGACAACACCGACATCATTCTAGAAATTGACTGGCAAGGTGCAGAACAGATCAAAGCCGTTTGGCCAGAGGCTTGTGCCATCTTCATCTTGCCCCCCTCACATCGCACACTAGAACAGCGTCTAGAGGGTAGGGGGCAGGATTCGCCGGCTGTCATTCAGCAACGTCTAGCCGAAGCAGAGCAGGAGATATCTCATTACACGATCGCAGACTACCTAGTAGTGAACGACGTGTTTGAAGACGCGCTTAGCGGTATCCGCAATATCATAGGCGCCGAACGGCTTCGAACAGATCGCCAAGCTATTGCCCTACAAGCCTTATTGTGTGATTTAATGCCGTCAACAGCGCTACGCAACCCGGAGTAAGTGGGTTATACTGATGGGCTCGCCATTTTGGCTAGTTTTATTTTTAATCCGAGGAGTGGTGCCATGGCACGAGTAACTGTCGAAGATTGTCTAGAACACGTCGACAACCGATTTGAGTTGGTCATGGTCGCGACCAAGCGCGCGCGTCAGCTTGCAACCGGTGGACGCGATCCAATGGTTCCTGAAGAATCTGATAAACCTACCGTTATTGCTTTGCGTGAAATAGCTGAAGGCTTCGTTTCCGCTGAGACGCTCTCTCAAGAAGATCAGCGTAGAGCTGAAGATGAGTTAGCAGAAGTAATGACGGGAGCCAGTTACTAAGTTTCGTCACGATGGAGGCGCTGACTCGTTTAGATCACACGCTGGCTGAATATCTCAGTCACGAACAGAGCCAGACGATTAAACGCGCCTTTTTTTACGCCGAGCAAGCCCATTTTGGGCAAACGCGACGAAGCGGCGACCCTTATGTGACCCACCCGCTTGCCGTCGCCAATATCTTAGCTGAAATGCACATGGACCCGCAGAGTATTATGGCGGGCTTGCTGCATGACGTTATCGAAGACACCGGGGTCAGCAAAGAAGCGCTTGCCGTGCAATTCGGTGATACCGTGGCCGATCTCGTCGATGGGGTGAGTAAACTCACCCAGATCGAGTTTAATTCCTTAGCAGAGAAACAAGCAGAAAATTTCCAGAAAATGGCGCTAGCAATGGCGCGCGATATCCGCGTGATCTTAGTCAAACTCGCTGATCGCTTGCATAATATGCGCACGCTGGGTGTGCTTGACCCGATTAAAAGCCGGCGAATCGCAAAAGAAACTCTCGAAATATATGCCCCGATCGCGATGCGACTGGGTATGAACACCATGCGAATGGAATTTGAAGATCTTGGCTTTCGAGCCCTGTATCCGATGCGATACCGGCGTATTGCAGCAGCGCGAACCAAAGCTCGCGGTAATCGCAAAGAGCTGGTCGAAAATATCAGTCAACAGATCGAAGCTACCCTAAGCCGGGAAGGGCACGAAGCCACCGTCATCGGACGCGAAAAACATCTCTTCAGCATTTATCAGAAAATGAAGGAAAAGCGTAAATCGTTTTCTGAGATCATGGATATCTACGCCTTTCGAATCATTGTCGACTCGGTTGATACCTGCTATCGCGTCCTCGGCTGTATCCACAGTATGTACAAACCAGTCCCAGGAGAATTCACAGACTACATCGCGATGCCCAAAGCCAATGGCTATCAATCTTTACATACGGTACTGCGAGGCATGCACGGCGTACCCATTGAGATTCAAATTAGAACGCGGGACATGGAAGATATGGCCAACAATGGTATCGCGGCTCACTGGCTCTATAAGAGCGATGACAAAGCGACCAATGTCAGTCAGGCGAGAGCTCGCAAGTGGATTCAAGGACTACTTGAGATGCAGCAAGTGGCGGGCAACTCACTAGAGTTTATCGAGAACGTCAAAATCGACTTATTCCCTGATGAGATTTATATCTTCACGCCGAAAGGAAAAATTCTTGAACTCCCTCGTGGCGCGACGCCAGTTGATTTTGCCTACGCCGTGCATACCGGTGTCGGCAACCGCTGCGTGGCCTGTCGCATCAACAATCGATTAGCCCCATTGTCAGAGCCGCTTCAAAGCGGTCAAACCGTAGAGGTGATTACGGCCATTGGTGCGCAACCGAATCCCGCTTGGTTCAACTACGCGATTACCGCAAAGGCGCGCACCAACATCCGTCATTTTCTTAAGCAGCAGCGCGAAGAAGACTCGATTGCCCTAGGGGAACGACTGCTTGATCGGGCTCTTAACGCGCAAGACACGTCTATTGAAGGCGTAAAAGGTACGCTCATTGAAGCTTTTTTACAAACTTACAACTACGCCAGCATCGATAACCTATGTGTCGATATCGCGTTGGGTGAGCGCTTGCCCACCATTACCGCTCAACAAATACTCGGCAAATCGGGTAGCGAAGACATTCTTGGCGACAACACGATCTCTATTCGCGGCACCGAGGGCTTTATGGTCACGCCAGCAAAATGCTGTTACCCGCTCCCGGGTGACCCAATCGCTGGCTATTTAAGCTCAGAGAAAGGCGTCGTTGTGCATCGTGAAACGTGCAAAAACTTGAGCGATGTCCGCGACACCCCCGAGCGTTTCGTTGCGCTGCGCTGGGATAACGAGGTTGAGGGCGATTATACGGCGGCCTTACGAGTCGAAGTTGAGAATCGACGCGGGGTAATTGCCGTGATTGCAACGCGCATTAACAGTATGAATATCAATATCGAGAAAATAGCCACTGGCGACAAAGATCACATGTTCTCGCTGGTTGACTTAGAACTCCCTGTGAACTCTCGTGTTCACCTTGCTCATGTGATGCGGCGGCTTCGAACCGTCGACGGCGTCCACAAAGTCACTCGAGTCAAAAATTAACAGGATCACAACATGAAAAACAAAGCCATAATCCAAACCGATGCCGCGCCCGCCGCGATTGGACCCTACTCACAGGCAGTCAAAGTAGGCAACACCGTCTGGATTTCAGGACAGATTCCTCTCGATCCGGTCACTATGACCGTCGTCGAGGGCGATATTTCAGCGCAGGCCATTCAAGTGTTCAATAATTTAAGCGCTATCGCCGAAGCCGCCGGAGGCAGCTTAAACCACGCAGTCAAAATCAACCTCTCTCTTACCGATTTGGCTGATTTTGACGCGGTAAATACAGTCATGAAATCCTTCTTTTCAGAGCCGTATCCCGCTCGCGCCTGCGTGCAGGTCGCAGCTCTGCCTAAAGCGGTCGCAATCGAGGTGGAAGCAGTCATCGCAGTATAAAGGCTACTGCCCTCTGGCCTAGCGCTTGCTCAGCTCTGCTGCATAACCCTCTTCAAAGCTCGTATACCGTAACGAATAACCACTCGCTGTGAGGGCCTCATTCGAAACGCGCTTGTGCGACTCGGGCGAATGCGCGGGTACGCTTGCGTCGTTTGGCGGAATCAATCCTAGCTGATCGGCAAGCCACCGCTCAAGCTGGTGGCGCGGTGCAGGCCTATTATCAGCCGCATTGTACACCGGCTGCAGCGCTTTGCCCTGTTGCTCTAAGTGGATCAAGTGCGCCAGGAAACCAACGCAATCCGCTCTATGAATACGATTGGTGTAAATGACGGGTTCAGATCTTGACCACAGCCCTCGCTCAATACGCGATCGATAGAACGTCGCAGCGCCATCGTAAATACCAGCGCACCTTATCAACGTCGTGTCCGCCGCCGCGGCGATTGTTTGCTCGGCAGCAATGAGCGCCAGTGCCGCATACCCGTCAGTCGCGAGCGGCGAGGTCTCATCAACCCAGCCACCGTCGGACTCACCATAAACTCGAGTGCTACTGACGTAAAATACACGTTTCAATTTACACCCTGAAATGGCTTTGGCTATCGCTTGTGCGCCAGCAACATAGCCCTGCTGATAACCAGCTTCTGTATAAGCCGCCGGTTTGAGTGTAATAACAAGGTAATCAGGCTTCCACTCAATCATGGGTTGCAGATCACTGACCTCAGTATAATCAGCCGCCAGCCACTGCATGCCCTCGGTGCCGGCCGGGGGTGATCGACGGAGACCCAGACAGCGGTAATCCTGAAGTACCAGACGTCTCGCCAGGGCGATACCAATATCACCACAGCCAATCAAAGCAACCCGAGGCTTGTTATCATCCCTTTGCACGATACACTACCTTTTCACTTCCTGAGCAGTTGGAACAGATGTCAGCACAGCGCTCCGCCAACAAAGTAGCACTCAATGCTAACAGTAAGATCACCCTTTTGCCCGGGGTTGGGCCAAAATTAGCAGAAAAACTGGCCGCTTTAAGTATCAACAGTATCAAAGATCTGTGGTTTCACTTTCCCTTGCGCTATCAGGATCGCACCCGAATTACACCGATTGGTAGCCTTCACGACGGCTTAGACGCCGTTATCGAGGGCGAGATTAGAATTGCATCGATCGCCATGGGCCGACGCCGCAGTCTGATGGTAAAGCTTCAGGATGGCACGGGTACATTGACCTTGCGATTCTTCCATTTCTCGCGGGCGCAACAACAACAGCTGCAAGCTGGCATGACATTACGCTGTTTTGGCACAGTAAGACGTGGCGGTCACACCTTTGAAATGGTCCATCCAGAGTACCGTCAAATCCAGTGCGATGCAGTGGTTCCGGTGGAAGACGCTTTAACTCCGATCTATCCCACCACTGCTGGCATTGGTCAGACCACTTGGCGCAAACTTTGCTCTGCTGCACTGCAAATACTCGAGCAGAACGAACCACTCGAACTCTTGCCCCCATCGCTGTCCAACAGAATCGACATGGTTGCCGCGATTCGACTGCTGCATCAGCCACCTCCCGATATTTCGCTCAAAGCTCTTGCCGAAAAAAAACACCCCGCACAAGAGCGCCTAGCGCTTGAAGAGCTTATCGCGCACCGGCTCACACTGACAGAAATCAGACAACACCAAACGCGCCAAGCAGCACCGGAACTGTCGGCTCGCAATCAGGAGATAGACCAATTTTTACTGCGCCAGCCCTTTACTGCTACCGCTGCGCAGCGACGCGTGATCGCAGAAATTAGCTCTGATCTGGCGCGGTCGACACCCATGCTCCGATTGCTACAAGGCGATGTTGGTGCGGGTAAAACCTTAGTGGCAGCAGCAGCAGCACTGCACGCAGTCAGTAATGGTTTTCAGGTTGCCATTATGGCGCCTACCGAGCTTCTGGCCGAGCAGCATTGGCGCAATTTCAACCACTGGTTCAAAGACAGCTGTTATGCGCTCACTTGGCTTAGTGGCAAGACCAAAGGTCGTAAACGGGCCGCTACGCTCGCCTCTATCGGTTCTGGTGATGCTGCGATTGTTATCGGGACTCACGCTCTGTTTCAAACAGAGGTCGACTTCAAGCAGCTTGGGCTTATTATTATCGATGAACAGCACCGCTTTGGTGTTGAGCAACGACTGAGCTTAGCTCGCAAAGGTAAGCAATTGCGTCCACATCAATTAGTCATGACCGCCACCCCCATCCCGAGAAGCTTATCGATGGTCGCGTATGCCGATCTAGACTGCTCGGTAATCGATGAGCTACCACCCGGCAGACAAGCCATTAGCACCGTCCTTATCGACGCACAACGACGCACAACGATTATCGATCGCGTCGCTAACGCTTGCCGCTTGGGACGCCAAGCTTACTGGGTGTGTACGCTGATTGAAGAGAACGAGCAACTTGAAGCACAAGCTGCAGAAGCGGTCTGCGAGACTCTGCGGGCGAACCTGCCCGATATCTCGATTGGATTGATTCACGGCAGACTCAAAAGCGCAGACAAAGAACACATCATGTCTGAGTTTGCGCAAGGAAAAATCCAGCTATTGGTAGCCACCACGGTGATCGAGGTTGGCGTCGATGTTCCCAATGCGAGTCTGATGATCATAGAAAATCCCGAACGGCTGGGGCTGGCTCAGCTCCATCAACTGCGGGGTAGAGTAGGGCGAGGGACAATTGCAAGCCACTGCGTGCTCATGTACCAAACGCCGCTCTCTCAAACTGGCCGCGCCCGACTCAAAGTTCTGAAGGACAGTCAGGACGGCTTCTTCATCGCCGAACAAGATTTGCTACTGCGTGGTCCCGGGGAACTCTTGGGCACGCGGCAAACAGGGTTAATGGCTTTTCGAGTTGCCGAGCTCCCATTGCACGAGTATCTCTTAGATGAAGCCGAGATGATCGCAAATCAGTTGCTGCGCGACCAACCCGACGCAGCCCACCGGCTGGCCCGCCGCTGGACCGGAAGCCGATCTGCCTACGCAGCTGCCTAGCCTAAGATCGGCGGCAACTGCTGCTGCAAAGCCAACTTCTCTTTAATGGCTTCACCGGTCAGCGCGAATCCAAGGAGCTCGTCGTTCGAAGACCGAAATTCAGCTCGTATGTTTGGCGCTTCGCCGTGTTCTATCCAATGACCCTCTGCACCTCTCGGTGGCGCCGCAACAATACACGGACAAGCCGGCGTTTTAATGGCAACTGGCATCGCCGGATACTGTACCGCTGTTCGGTCACCACTCAAGGTACGCGCCAGAGCTCTGCCGGCCGCGACCAAGGGTGCGACGTAAACCAAAACATGGCCTGCTACCTCGGCACAATCACCCAAGGCGTAAATATCTGGCACGCTGGTTTCTAAATACTGATTGGTGACAATGCCTCGACCCGTCTCTAAGCCCATGCTCTTTGCCAGCTCGATGCGCGGCTTGACTCCGACCGCAGATACCACCATGTCGGCGTCGAGCATTGAACCATCGCTCAGCTCGACCTGAACGCCGGTACTCGCCTTGTGTACGGCTTTAACGAGCTTGCCAAAATGGAACACTGCGCCGCGCTCTTCTAAGGCCTGCTGCACGGCATGACCGGCGCGCTCAGGCAGGAGGGTGGGCAAACAGTAACTGAGCGGATCAACCGCTTCGACTGTGAAACCACCATTCAATAGATCACTGGTAAACTCGCAACCAATCAGACCACCGCCAATAATGCAGATTTTAGTGGCTTGCTTGGCTTCAATAGCCTCGCGGAACAGCGCGTAATCTTGCAAATCATTCACGGAGTACACCGAGTCTAAACCATCCCCTTCAAGCGGTGGCTTGATCACCTCGGACCCAACAGCCATGACCAACTTGGTATAACTGAGCCGCTCTCCAGTTGCCAGTGTCACAATCTTGGTTGCTGAATTGACCTCGATCACGTGAGTCTTGGTTTTCAGGGTCGCTTTCAAAGTGCGCGCCATATCGTCAGCTGACTGCATCGCCAACTTTTGCGGCGTCAGGTTTTTCGTAAACCCCGTCGACAGCAAAGGTTTCGAGTAGTTACTGCCATCATCGAAAGTGACCAAGGTCACCGGCGTGTCGGTATCGTACTTCCTGTATTCACGAATCAGACCGTAAGCAGCCATGCCAGTGCCTATCACCACAAGGCCCGCTGTCGCTGCCGGCGCCACCGGCTCTTGAGCAGCCGCGGACTGAGTCTCTGCAACTAACTCGAAGTCACTTTTCCCGACCCCGCAATCGGGGCACGTCCAGTCTTCTGGCACATCCGCCCACCGAGTACCGGCAGGAATGCCATCATCAGGCCATCCCAGCGCTTCATCATAAATAAGGCCGCATACGATGCACTCCCACTTTTGCCAAGGACCCTGGGCCGAGGCAGCTGGCGGTTCGGCGATGGCTTGTTGCGAAATTGGCGTGTCATCAGTGGGTTTCGCGACGTCATCTTGGTTCGTGGTGGCCGACGCCGGCAAAGGCGTGTCGTCAATACATTCAAAGTCTTGCTTGCCCACCCCACAGTCTGGGCAAAGCCAGTCTTCCGGCACATCTTCCCAGCGTGTACCCGCAGGAATGCCGTCATCGGGCCATCCCTCGGATTCATCATAAATCAAGCCACAAACGATACATTCCCAGAGAGCCACAACAACCTCTTCCATCTGCTTATTACCAGCTCGTCACTATATAAGGTTCCCATCTTTGTGCAACCCGCATACAGGCTACGTGGCGATTTCACGCTTTCAATGCTAACCTTCGCTGCGCATACCTAAGGACTTTTATGACTAGCCTACGTCCACTGCATTGGCGAGATCAGCGACTTAATTCACTAGGTCGATCTAAGGCGCCTAGCACACTGTTTCTGAGAGACTCGCTGACTGCCAAGCTGCGCTCTTATGGGCGCGTAAAAGTGCATAAAATTCAACAGCACTGGGGTCTGCCGCGGCGCGACGAACGTTTATTGCTGTATCGCACCGACTCGAAACAACACGCGCTTATCCGCGAAGTGATTCTGACAGTTGATGATATCCCGTGGGTGTTTGCTAGGAGCATATTGCCTCACGCGACACTGAGCGGACAATCGCGCTTTCTGCGACGATGGGGTACCAGACCACTGGGAGAGTTCCTGTTTGGCCACCGTGATTGTTATCGAAGTCGATTTCAGTTTTGCCAACTAGCGGCATCACACCCTATGATGCCTTCCGAATTGCGAACCTCTGGCTCTATTTGGGGCCGCCGTTCGCTTTTTTTCCTGCATCAAAAACCCTTGATCGTTGCTGAGTACTATTTGCCTGCTTTTTTGTCAGCCCTCTCAGAAGACTAATTGCGGACGTCAGTGAGACAGAGCTTTTTTACGCCGCCTAAAAGACTTAAGCTTGCGAGTCTCTGACCGTGAAAGGAGCATCGTGAACACGACCATCGCCAACTACGCGCAGCTCATGCGCATCGATCGCCCCGTTGGCACACTGCTTTTGCTATGGCCCACTTACTGGGCACTTTGGCTTGCCAACGGCGGCATGCCATCACTTAAATTACTCATTATTTTTTCTGTGGGTGTGTTCCTGATGCGCGCCGCAGGCTGCGTCATCAATGACTTTGCCGATCGCGGCTGGGACGGGCAAGTAAAACGGACCGCCGGCCGACCCTTGGTGACGGGCGCGATCACGCCCAAACAAGCACTTGCCACTTTTTTTGTACTCATTACTGCAGCGTTTTGCGTGGTTCTATTCACCAACCCGCTCACCATTCTGCTCTCTCTTGTGGCCGCAGGTCTGGCTGCTGTGTACCCGTTTGTGAAACGCGTCAGCCACCTCCCTCAAATTGTTCTGGGAGCGGCTTTTTCAATGGGAATTCCCATGGCGTTTAGCGCGAGTATCGACCGATTGCCGCCAGAACTCTGGCTCATTTATTTGGCGAATCTGGTCTGGACCATGGCGTATGACACTTTATACGCCATGGTAGATCGAGATGACGATGTGGTTGTGGGAATCAAATCGACGGCAATCCTGTTCGGCTCAGCCGATAAATTGATTATCGGGCTGTTGCAGCTTTGCACCGTGATTCTATGGCTTGCTATGGCATTCCAGTTCGAGCGGCACGAAATCGCCTATAGTGGCATTCTCATTGCGAGTGCGGGGTTCATTGTGCAGCAATGGCGCATCCACCAACGAGACAGAGCCGCTTGCTTTCAAGCTTTTAAAGACAACATCTATGTCGGATTGATCGTATTTGTGGGCTTGGCAGCCGATCTTTTCTTCTACCCGCCACCACTGTGAGGATCAAGTGAGAGCAGAGTTTATCGACTCACTTCATCAAGTAGACGCAGATTCTTGGAACCGCTGTTTGAATAGCGATTATCCTTTTTTGCAGCATCTGTTTTTAGTCGGTTTAGAAGATACGCTCTGCACGACTCAGGCGAGCGGTTGGCAGCCACATCACTGTTTAATCTGGGACAAGGATCAGTTGGTCGCGGCAGCGCCTACCTATTTCAAAAGCCACAGTTATGGCGAGTACGTCTTTGACTGGGCTTTTGCTGATGCTTGGCAGCGTTCGGGCTTACAGTATTACCCTAAACTTCTGACTGCCGTGCCATTTACACCCTGTTCTGGACCACGGCTTCTGGTTCGCCCAGACGTGGAATCTCCAGCTGACACTCGCGAACGCCTGGTCGACGCACTGTGTGAAGAGGCCCGGATCCGTGCAAGCTCATGGCATCTTTTGTTTCATAACGAACCGGATATGACCCACACAAGTCAGAGCACTCTACACTGGCGTCAGACGTGTCAGTTTCACTGGTTTAATCGTGATTTCACCGACTTTGATGCTTTTTTAGGGACATTTAGCAGCAGAAAGCGTAAGGCTGTGAAGAAAGAAAGAGCCAAAGTCGCAACGCAAGGTATCACCATGGTCACCTACGAAGGTGACACGCTAACCCGCGATATCTGTCACCAGTTCCATCATTTTTATCAGATGACCTATGCCAAACGAAGCGGGCACGGCGGCTATCTCACCGCCGCTTTTTTTACGGATCTGCTCCCGACAATGCGTGAATCTGTGGTCTTAGTGATGGCCATGCTTGAGGGGCACGCGGTCGCTGGCGCCCTGTATTTAAGGGATCAAACGACTTTGTATGGCCGCTACTGGGGCGCGCTTGCTGAATTTGATGCGCTGCATTTTGAAGCCTGCTATTACCAAGGTATCGATTACTGTATTAAACATGGGCTCCAGGTTTTTAATCCGGGTGCGCAAGGAGAACATAAAATACAAAGGGGGTTCGAGCCGACTCTTACTCAGTCACACCACTTCATATGCGACGAGCGTTTTAGCAGCGCCGTAGCGAACTTTTGTGAAGATGAACGACGCCAAGTGGTCGGCTACCAAAAGGCTGCTTCCGAATTACTGCCATTCCGCTCTGAACCATAGCCTCTGAGTAAACGAGCCATCAGCTGATGTCTATCAGATAGCACGCGACGCGACGTAGCACCAAAGATCCTCGGCGACCAACAGCCTGCTCCCGAATTACTGCCTTTCCGCTCAAGCGTGCGAAGACTCAGGCGCTCATATCGAAATCATTGAAGTCCGGTTCCTTCATGTGAAAGAAATACCGCGTTGCACTATTGGGCCAGTTATTCACCACTTTACCTGCGGCATTTTTGTACCAGCTGTCACACTGAGCAACCCACACCGTTTTGGTCATATCGCCCTGCATTTTATCGTTGTAGGCGCGCATCACATCGGCGTTGACCTCGAGACTGGTCAACTCATGGGCGAACAATTTCTGAATACATTTAATGATGTAATCGACTTGCTGTTGGACCATAAAAATTATCGAGTTACTGCCAAGGTTCGTATTTGGGCCGTACAGCATAAACAGATTGGGAAAACCATGCGTGCAGACCCCGCGATAGGCCTCGGCGCCATCCTTCCACGCCTCTTGCAGCGAGACGCCATCGCGACCTCGGAAATCGACTGGAGCAAGTAACTTGGTCGTCTCAAAGCCAGTACCGTAAATAATAACGTCGGCGTCTACACTGTCCCCGTCGTTGGTTTGGATACTGTGCTCACCAATCGCGCTGATTGGACTGGTCACGACCCGAACATTCGACCGAACCATCGCTTGATAATAGTTATCCGAAACCAAAATACGCTTGCACCCGATCGGGTAATCTGGGGTTAAAGTAGCCCGTAACTCTGGATCCTGAACCTGCTCTTCCAAATATTGGCGAGCCTGGCGCGCCAGCAGCCACTGAAAAAAGCGCTTGTTGGCAATGGCCCCGTACATAATTTCACCACGTATAAAGACGCTCAAGCGATGCAACCTTTGCCACCAAGGAAAACGGGCGAACCGCGCTTTTTCAGCTTGGGTATAGGCGCGGTCATTGCGGGGCACTACGTAATTGGCACTACGCTGATACACATTAACCTGCTCGGCAACCTCGGCGACATGAGGAATAAATTGCAGGGCGCTTGCGGCATTCCCAATGATCGCTACTTTTTTGCCTTTCAAGTCGATCTGGTGATCCCAGCGTGCCGAGTGAAAACAATCGCCCTTAAACGTTTCCGCACCCTCAAAATGTGGGGTTGATGGCACGTTGAGCTGACCTAAACCAGACACTAATACGCGCGCCTGTAATTGTGATCCGTCGCCCAAAGACAACTGCCACTGGCCATCAGATTCCTGATAATCGGCGCGAGTCACTTCGGTGCCGAACCGAATATGATCATAGAGACCGAGCTGCTGCGCACAGTCACGAAAGTATTGTTTTATCTCGTCATGCAAGGAATAAACACGAGACCAGTTCGGGTTCAAGAAAAACGAGTAACTATAAAGAACTGAGGGGACGTCACAGCCAGCACCAGGATACGTGTTGTAGTGCCAGGTGCCGGCTAAATCGTCCGCTTTCTCAACGACGATAAAATCATTGATCCCTTGCTGTTTGAGCCGAGCGGCCATACAGAGGCCCGACATCCCCGCCCCGATAATGATGATTTGATGGTGGTCCACAAGCTAGTCCTTATTATTTAATGTTGGCGCATGGTCTCGGTAGAAAGTGAGCGTACTCGCATTAGATTCTTCTGGCACAAAATAGTAGCCCTCTAGATCGAAGTCGCAGCACGCCTGAGGCGACTCGAGTTGATTCAATGCGACGTAACGCGCCATCAAACCCCTGGCTTTTTTGGCATAAAAGCTAATGATCTTGTACTGCCCGTTCTTCAAATCTTTAAACACCGGTGTTACTACATCGGCGTTTAAGAGCGCCGGCTTCACCGCTTTAAAATACTCGTTTGAGGCCAAGTTCAGCAAAGTGCTCGAACCCATATCCTGAAGCTTTTGGTTAAGTGCTTGAGTGATTCGATCACCCCAGAACTCATACAGATTCTTGGCGTCACGGATACCAAATCGCGTGCCCATCTCTAATCGATAGGGTTGCATCAAATCGAGCGGCTTCAAGATACCGTACAGACCCGACAGCATTATCAAATGAGACTGCACGAACGCCAGAGCGGATGGTGGAAGCGTGTCGGCATCTAAACCCGTGTATACATCGCCTTTAAAAGCAAAAATCGCCTGCTTGGCATTATCGAGTGAGAAGGGCGCCGAAAAATTCATAAACCGCCGTTGATTTAATTCGGCGATCGACTGACTCACCCCCATCAAATCTTGAATATCCGTTGGCGCGAGTGTCTTCAACTGGTCTACAAGGGCAAGGCTGTCTGAAAGAAACTCGGGTTGTGTGTGTTCGGGTGCCCTAGCCGGCTGCTCAAAATCGAGCGTCTTTGCGGGTGAGATCAGCATCAACATGAGCCTACGTCCTCCTACTTATTACTGATACGACAGTACGTGTGTTTCTCATTTTAGGCTATGCTACGGTAATAGTTTGATCGTGGCACTACAAGGAATAAACCCTTGCATCATTTTTTGGCGCTTAATGACCGCTTTCAACAGCTGTTAAGCCAGCTGCTTGCTGGCTTTTTACTGCTCATGGCGCTTTTAACGGTCACTGTGGTCACTTTGCGATATGGTTTCAACTTAGGCACAGTCGCGCTGCAGGAATCGATTATGTATCTGCATGCTGCCGTTTTTATGCTCGGCGCTGGAGTCGCTTTAGGGCGCGATAGTCACGTGAGAGTCGACATTCTGTACCACAATCTCAGGCCCAGAAATCAGCACTGGGTCAATGCGATCGGAACCTTGGTGTTCTTGTTACCATTTAGTCTGGTGGTGGGTATTTCAAGCTGGGATTACGTCAGTGAATCTTGGAGCATTTTTGAAACCTCCGCCGAGTCAGAAGGCATTCCAGCCGTCTACCTACTCAAAACCTTGATCCCACTTTCAATGGCAACGCTGGCATTACAGGGCATAAGTTTGTTCATCACCAGCGCGCACCATCTTGTTCACGGGGGCGCCGATGGTTGAGTTCATCCCACTCATACTCTTTGCTGCCATTTGTATTCTGCTGCTGCTGGGTTTCCCGGTCGCTCTGACCCTCGGCGGCACTGCCCTCATATTCGCGGCCCTTGGTGTCATTACCAACACCTTTGACCCTCACTTTTTCTCGGCTATACCGGCGCGCATCTTCGGGATTATGACCAATGAAACGCTCATAGCGGTGCCATTATTTGTGATGATGGGTGTGTTACTGGAAAAATCTCGCATCGCCGAGGATCTTCTCGTGACCATGTCTAAAGCCTTTGGCAGACACCCTGGTGGTTTGGGCTTATCCGTTATTTTTGTTGGTATGCTCCTCGCAGCAAGCACAGGTATTGTGGGTGCCACCGTTGTGACAATGGGTCTTTTATCGCTACCAAGCATGCTCAAGGCAGGGTATTCGCCCTCGCTGGCGGCGGGCACCATTTGTGCCACCGGTACTCTGGGGCAGATTATCCCGCCATCTATTGCACTGGTGCTGTTAGGCGACGTCATCTCTAATGCCTATCAACGCGCCCAACTTAATCTTGGTGTATTCAATACTCAAACGGTATCCGTCGGGGATTTATTTGTTGCGGCGATTGGTCCGGGCATGTTGCTCGTGGGCGCTTATGCCAGCTATGTTTTTATCAGAGCTCTGTGGGATCCGTCGGTAGCACCGCCCGCTGACACCGAGCCAGCCAGCTCCCAAGAGCTTGTGAGTAGTCTCATGCCGCCACTGTTGCTCATGTCTATGGTGCTTGGATCGATTCTAACGGGCGCGGCGACACCCACAGAGGCTGCAGGTGTTGGCGCGATTGGTGCGCTGGCGCTGGCCTTAGTCAAGCGACGTTTAACACCCTCTCTTCTTAATGAGGCGCTTCAACAAACTCTTAACGTCACAGCGATGGTGTTTTTAATACTGATCGGGGCGACGCTATTCTCACTCGTGTTTCGCGGTTTTGGGGGTGAGGAATTGATTCAAGCTGCCTTTGAAGCGCTACCCGGCGGGGCGTTCGGCGCCATGCTGGTGGTGATGGTGGTCATATTCCTGTTGGGCTTTATTCTGGATTTCATAGAAATCACCTTTGTCGTAGTCCCTATTGTGGGCCCAATCTTACTGATGATGGGAATCGATCCGATCTGGCTCGCCATCATGATCGCCCTTAACTTACAAACCTCCTTTCTAACGCCGCCATTTGGTTTCGCACTGTTTTATTTACGCGGTGTCGCGCCAAGCACGCTGTCAACCGGTGCTATCTATAAAGGGGTGGTTCCCTTTATAATTATCCAGTTGGCGGCGCTGTGTTTACTGTGGGCCTGGCCGCCGCTTGCGACTTTTTTACCCAGCATTCTAGGCCCATGACATAGAGCAATTATCATGAGTATGAACGATTTAGATTCGATGCCACTCCCCCAAGGCGACCTTGCACTGCAGGTCATTGCGATGCCTAAAGATACTAACGCGGATGGCGATATCTACGGCGGTTGGCTCTTACAACAAATGGACCTTGCGGGCGGCGCGGCAGCGCGAGAGGTTGCCCGAGGCCGTGTTGCGACCGTAGCAGTCACTGGCATGTCTTTCCTCACACCGGTGCACATGGGTGCGGTCGTATCGTGTTATGCCGACGTCTTAGAAGTAGGGCGAACATCTATTCGTATCGTGGTGGAAGTCTGGATCTCATCCCAGCACGACGGAGAGCCCATCAAAGTCACTGAAGGGGTTTTCGTGTTCGTGGCAATCGACAGTAACGGTCGAACTCGGCAGATTGATCAGGGCGACTGAGAAACGCCGCTAGGCGCCGTTAGCTCACGAGCGTTAATGTAAGCCCGCTCTGAAATCTGATGATAGGCTCGCACGTTTTTATAAAAAGACGTGTATGACTGATTGATTTTGGCCGCCATCGAATCCTGGGCTACAAGCTCGGCCAACACCTCTTCGGACGCCTTCGCCAGGGCCAACAGAACCTCATCTGGAAGCCGCCTCAGTTCGACACCATGCACTTCAACCAATTCTTGCAATGCTGCGTTATTCCTAGCCGTAAATTCGTCGAGCATATCTTGATTAGCGGCCCGTGCAGCTGCGCTCACAATGGCCTGCAAATCATCGGGCAGAGCCGCCAGGGCGTTGGCATTGACAATAAGCTCAAGCATTGCCCCGGGCTCATGCCAACCTGGGTAATAGTAGTATTTGGCCACCTGATGAAGACCGAGTGTCAAGTCATTGAACGGGCCAACCCACTCCGCTGCATCGATCACACCAGTTTCTAGCGAGGTATACAGCTCTCCCCCAGAAATTCTGACGGAAGAACCCCCAGCTCGCGTGAAAACTTCACCTGCAAGACCGGGAATCCGCATTTTCAGACCTTTAAGATCGTCCGCCGTATTCACTTCCTTATTAAACCAACCCGCCATCTGAACACCGGTGCTGCCGCCACTAAAAGGCACCAGATTAAATGGGGCATACAGCTCTCGCCACAGCTCTAAGCCACCCCCGTAATGAAACCAGCCGTTCATTTCTTGTGCCGTCATGCCAAACGGGACTGCAGTGAAAAAGACCGATGCGGGTATTTTTCCTTTCCAGTAGTAGGCGGCCCCATGACCAGCATCTGCGACCCCTTGCGAGACCGCATCGAATACCTCGAATGCCGGCACCAACTCACCCGCCCCATAGACATGCACTTTCATTCGACCATTGCTCATCTCGGCGACTAATCGAGCAAAGGTCTCGGCCGCCGAACCCAATCCGGGAAAGTTTTTCGGCCATGTCGTTACCATTTTCCACTGCACCTCGAGCACCGATTGCTCGGCCGATTGCGGCAACCAATTCGCCGATTGAACTGCTCTAGAGCGGTCGTTGGCCCACAGCCCAATAACGGTGACAAGGAGCGCTACCAGCATCAGAATAATCACGGGGCTTAATTGTCTTTCGGTTCTTGGTACAGACATAATTTAAATCCTTACGATCACAAAGCCTGCAAATTCGCGTAATGAAGCACTAACCATTTGGTGCCATCCGTATCGAAGTTAACCTCGACACGGGCATGACTGCCGCGCCCTTCATAGTTGATAATCACGCCCTCGCCAAAAATTTGATGAAATACACGCTGGCCTAAGCTAACACTCGCATCGGGCACAGGCGTGTGCTCGAATCGACTTCGAGGCTGTGTGACTGTCGATTGTAAACGAACCTCTTGAAGACAACCCTCTGGAATCTCTCGCACAAAGCGCGACGGGGTGTTGTAGTTGTCTGAGCCATGCATTCTGCGTGTTTCAGCATACGTGAGTACTAACTTAGTCATTGCTCTTGTGATGCCCACATAACACAAGCGGCGCTCTTCTTCTAAACGTGTTGGGTCCTGCATAGACATTTGATGAGGAAATAATCCCTCTTCCATACCCGCCAAAAAAACCAGTGGGAACTCCAGGCCCTTGGCAGAATGTAGCGTCATGAGTTGCACGCTGTCTTCAAAGTCATCTGCCTGCCCTTCACCGGCATCTAGCGCGGCATTATCTAAAAACTGTTGTAAGGGCGTTACCTCCATGTCGTCTGCTCTAAACTGCCCTGCAGCGACCACGAGCTCTTGAAGGTTCTCGACACGGGCCTGACCTCGTTCGCCTTTTTCTTTCTGATGAAACTCAAGCAGACCCGAGCCCTCGACAACGTGATCTGCAAGCTCGGCTAAAGGTAAGTCGTCGGTATCCACATCTAACTTTTCGATCAGGTCTAAGAAACCCTTAAGCGCACTCGCCGCGCGTGCTGGCAACCCCGATTGGCAGAGCACTAACGCGGCATCCCACAGGGATTCAGAGTGCTGTCTAGCACGCGCTCTCAACAGCTCGATCGTTTTGGCACCGATACCGCGCGTTGGCGTATTGATCACACGCTCGAAGGCCGCATCATCGTTACGGCCATGCACCAGCCTCATGTAAGCCAGCGCGTTGCGAATTTCTAATCGCTCATAGAACCGCTGCCCGCCATAAATCCGATACGGAATATCGGCCCTCAAAAAAGCCTCTTCCAACACCCGAGACTGTGCATTCGAGCGATACAGTATCGCGACACTAGAGCGTTCATTGCCAACTCGAAGCCAATCATCAATCCGATCTACAATAAATCGTGCTTCGTCGTGTTCATTAAAACCCGCATATAAATCAATGAGCTCACCTTCGTCACCAGCGCTCCAAAGATCTTTACCGAGGCGACCGAAATTGTGATCTATCACCCCGTTCGCTGCTTTTAGTATCAACTGTGTTGATCGATAGTTTTGTTCTAAACGAATCGTTTGAGTGTTCGCAAAATCTTGGCTGAACCGCTGAATATTCTCAATTCGTGCGCCGCGCCAACCATAGATCGACTGGTCATCGTCACCCACCGCCATGACTGGGATACGATCCCCAGCCAGTACTCTGAGCCAAGCATACTGGACTGCATTGGTGTCCTGAAACTCATCGACTAAGATATGACGAAAGCGCGCCTGGTAGTGCTGTAATACTTTTGGATTGTTAAGCCATAACTCATGGGCTCGCAATAACAACTCGGCAAAGTCCACCAAACTGCTGCGCTCGCAAGCAACTTCATAGGCTTTATAAGCCTGTTGCATGGTTTGCAAATAGAAATCGCCCTTGGCATCAATATGCGCAGCGCGCAAGCCCTCATCTTTTTGGGCGTTGATGAAGCTTTGAATTTGCTTGGGTGGCCAGCGCCCATCATCGAGCCCCAACTCTTTAACCACTCTTTTCACTAAGCGTAGCTGATCATCACTATCTAGAATTTGAAAATTCTGAGCCAACCCCACATCACGCCAGTGCAGCTTCAATAAGCGGTGCGCAAGACCATGAAAAGTGCCGACCCAGAACCCGTGGCTGCTCATCTGCAGCATAGATTCAATACGACCCCGCATCTCTTTTGCTGCCTTGTTGGTAAAGGTCACCGCCAACAAGGACTCAGCTGAAAACCCTTCGGCTTTCACGAGCCAAGCAATTCGGTGCACCAACACTCGTGTTTTACCGCTGCCTGCACCGGCTAATACCAATGCATTGCCGGGAGCAGCAGCAACCGCTTCGCGTTGAGCCGAGTTTAATCCATCCAGTAATTCGCTAACATCCATTGTGCCAGTGTACCCAAATCCGGCTGAGCTCTCACCGAGAATTAAACGCTTAAGGCACTATTTTTAGTGCTATGCTTTTTTAATCGATAATTTATTGATAGGGTTTAGGGCAGTACACGACAGGATAATCATTATGCAAAAACCAATTTCCGCAATCGCTCTTGTTTTAGCGCTTGGCAGCAATGCTCTTTGGGCGTGCGAGCAACCTGCATCACCCACTCTACCTAAAGGAGCCGAGGCCTCTATGGACGAGATGGTGGCGGGCCAAAGTGCTGTCAAAACGTTTCAATCAGCGTTACAGAGCTACCGCGATTGCGTCTCTGTTGATATCGAAAGCGCTAAAGCTGCGCTGAAAGAAGCCAGCAGCTCCGCCGACAAAGAGCGCCTGGCCGCGGAACATGCGAGTGCTGTGGCGGCCTTTAATAAGGCGGTCGAAATGGAAGAGGCGATTGCTGGCCAATTTAATATCGAAATTAGAGCCTTCAAAGCAAAAAATTAACCCGCGCTTATTGCTCTGTTGGGCTTTCGCCTGTCAGGGCAGTACCGGAGCGGTGGCGCCAAAGTTCTCGGGCGCGTTCCTGCATGTCGATGTGGCTATCGGACTCATCGACAATTTCCATGCCTATCATGGTCTCGACCAAGTCCTCCATGGTAACCAAACCCAAAGGATCACCGTATTCATTAATAACCAGCGCCATCGTGATGCGGGCGGCCACCAAGCGCTCTAGCATATCGGGCAGAGGCTTGGACTCTAAGACACACAAAAGATCCCGCTTGAGCTCGAACAAGGTGGTCGCAGGACGGCCTAACGCAATCTGACGGTATATCTCGTCTTTACGAACAAACCCAATCAAGTCATCGCTGGTCTTGTCGTAAATGGGGATGCGAGAAAATTTAAGTTCGGGGTGCTCCGACAACACTTGCTCTACCGAATCGCCAGCGGGAAGGGTGCTCATGACGGTTCGTGGGGTCATCACGTCGCGAACGCTCAAACTCCTAAAGGCCAACATCGCATCAAGCGCTTTAGCTTCGCTGTCGTCAATGATCCCCTCTCTCCGGCCCAAAGCAGTCAACACTGTAATATCATCGCGCGACAATGTTGGACCCTCCATAGCAGGCGCCAGCCAACCCGTCATTGTTTTGGCAGCAACCACTAGAGGGTACATAGACCACTGTACCCACTGTAATAAATAGGCGCAGGCTGGTGCCAGTTGAGCCCAATAACGGGCACCCAAGGTTTTGGGAATAATCTCTGAAAAAACCAGAATGAGCAGTGTCAGCACCGCTGAGATAACGCCAAAATAAACATCACCAAACAGCTTAACCGCCTGCGCACCTGCACCAGCCGCACCCACTGTATGCGCAATAGTATTGAGTGACAGTATGGCAGCTAACGGCTTGTCGATATCCGATTTGAATTGCTTCCACAGCCGGTAAACCCGGGGCCGATCGGACTCCAAAGTCGCCATATACGTTGGCGTCATAGAGAGAAGCGTCGCTTCAAGCAGTGAGCACAAAAAAGACACACCCAGGGCCAACGAAACGTACAACAGCAGAAGCATCATGTTTGGTTTAACCTTTAAACAACTTCAAGGGAATCATTCAGAGCAAGCCTATCTAAAGGCAGCTCAACGAATATAAACACCATCGTCGCGTAATACTATGAACAAACAACCAGTGCGACAACTGCCAATGCCTCTCTTTTAGTATCCCAATTCGAAATTGACTTGATGGTGAAGTGGATGTCCTTTCACAAAGCGCTGATAGTTATCGGCGAACACCTTCACCACATACGCAGTCTGTGTTCTTGCGGCACTGTGAGAGGTCACGGTGATTTTTGGATGTGACCAAAAAGCGTGATCGGCGGGCAAAGGTTCCTGCTTGAATACATCTAACACTGCATGGCGAGGCCGGTCTGACGCGAGCGCAGTCAAAAGGGCCCCTTCATCGACACAATTACCACGACCCGCATTAATCAGAATACTGTCACCAGCAAGCTTTCGTAAAAAAGCCGTATCAATCAAATCCAAGGTGGACGGTGTATCAGGCAGCAGCGCTACGACATAATCTAACTGATCAGCAAATATCGATTTCTGCTCAACTGAATAGCACCGAGTGAAAGGAGCAGCAGTGCGGCCATCACGGTTCAGGCCGATAACATCAATACCCAGTGTTTGCGCAGTTCGTGCCACCTCTTGTGCTATGGTGCCGGTACCAAGGATTCCCAGCTTACGGCCCTGAAGTGCGCGCATTTGCGGCTCTTGCCACTGCGAGGCATGCCACTGCCGCATGAGATTGCGCTCCAGAAAAATCAACCAACCCAACACGTACTCAGACATAGCCGCGCCGAAAACGCCTTTTAAGGCGGTTAGTATGAAGTCGCGCTTCGGTTGCGCTATCAGTGGCTCAACACCCGCCCAAGTTGACTGAACCCACACAAGCTGTGGCATCCGCGCTACCGTTTTTGCTAACTGATCTGGAGCACCCAACAAGATCGTTGCGCGCTCACATTCAGCATCGGTCGGCTGCTCGTTGAATATCAACTGTAACCCAGGAAATTGCTCCTGCAACAAAAGCTCTGCGAGCGGGCCTGCAGGGTGGGCTATGACAAGTGCGGTATGTTGATCGGATTGCACTATGACTGTTCCTAACTATTGAGGTCTCGTCGCAACACGCCTAGGTTCCGATCTTGCAGCACACCGGCAGTCTTGCTCTACGAGACAAGAGGCTTCGGTGTTCTATTGAAGTCTGAATGACAAAACCATACCCACGAAGTGGAGGCACATTTCAATGCAGACTGCTGTTTTGCGGCTTAAATCAGGCGCTGCTCCAAAGCCCCAAGAATACGCGCTATGAAGCGCTTTTCCAATGTGCGACCAGCCGAGACTGCTTTAAGAGCGATCATTTCATGCTTTGACGAGCCGACGTTTGCTACACTGGCGCCACACTCAAGGAGTCACAGCAATGTCTCAACCACATGATTTGATCGTCGGCATTATTGGTGGGATGGGTCCTGAAGCGACCATCGACCTGATGGCAAGAATCATTGAGCTCACACCCGCGACAGAAGATAGTGATCATATCCATATGCTGGTCGATAATAATCCCAAGGTGCCATCGCGCATTGATGCGATCGTGAACCGAGCGCCCATCGATCCAACACCTACTCTTATCGCTATGGCTCAGGGGCTTGAGCGTCAGGGCGCCGACTATCTGGTAATGCCCTGCAATACCGCTCACGCTTATCATGAGGCCATCGCAGCCGAGATTTCAATACCTTTCCTAAATCTGCTTGAACTTACCGCGCGGGCAGCTGTGCAAAAGGTGCCAGGGCTCTGCAAAGTCGGCTTACTCGGCTCCTCTGCCTTGGGCCTTACCAAAATTTACGAGCCCATATTCGCAAACTTGGGCGTTGAGGTGTGTTATCCAGATCCAGCTCAGCAGCAAGACATAATGCACTTGATTAAAACAATTAAAGCGAAAAAAACAGCGAGCGATGCGGGCTTAATTTTAGCGAAAGCAACAAACCAATTGCTTGCTAAAGACGTGGGCGTAATCATTATTGCGTGCACGGAACTGTCACTCGTAACCGATCTGCTTCAACAACACCTCGTCACTGTTGATGCGGCCGATGTGCTGGCTCGAGAAGTGGTGCGGCGAAGCACTCGGGGATCAGCTAGCTCTGCCTCGGAGGATCTGTCGATCCGCTGAACGCTAGAGCTCGCGATCGCCAAGAAATATCTGCTTCAAATCCCCTTTACAGGTATAACTTAAATAAATGAGATAGATCGACAGATAAGGCGAACCCAGGAAAACAGCGCCAATGCCCAACAAATTACCCCGCACTGAAAACTGATTACGCCAAGCGACCCACGTTCCCGACAGTATCAAAAAGGTAAAGAAATCCAGATTGAACTGGCCCTGCCAACTCAATTGCATCATCTCTCCAAAGAAAGAGGGCAGCAGTGTTAACAATCCCTCGCTGTGAACAACAGGAATCGTATACGCAACCACCGTCACAATAATGGCAATAAGTAAGAGTCTGAATAGCGTCATGTACACCTCCGATTTCAGGAGATTTTAGGGGGGTATTGCTCTGCGGTAAAGGCGCTGCTCTTTGGTCGTGACTCGAGTCCGGGCTTTATATCGCACGAGAACTCCATCGCTGAGCACTATGACGCGGCGGCGCAAGCGGTCAACCCATCAAATCGCCTCAAAGCGTCACTCGAGTGAAGTTCGTTCATCTCAGCCGCTATACAGGTGGATTCAATAAAGTCAGTCCGTTGGGCAAGAAGTGATGCCAGGTGTCCGCGCCTCGAGCTTTTTGAGGTCTCTCAGATAGTCTCTCATTCTTGCCCTTAGGATAAAGAGCAATATGAGCAGAATGGGGCGCGATACCGTGAACAAAAGAGTTGAAGCCGTTGACTCGAAGGCCCCTAAACGGATCAAGGTGACGTAAAAAAATAGTGTCGAAACGATAACAAAAACAATCGCAAAAGTGATTATTCGCGAAGCCCACTTTTCATTATTTCTAAAAACCAGCCACCCGAGTATCAGAGAAAAGCCGATAACACCGCGCACTCTGGTATTCCTCACAAGAAACTCGGCTCCGTCTATTGAAGGCGAGATTAGTGTGTGAACATAGACTTCTGGATTAAGAATAGCCAGGATACTCGACGCTATACCATGAGACACAACCAAAAAAGCCGCCATCCAGTAACGTCTCTTTAGTTCCGGCAAGGGAGTTAACGACACAGTCAGCTCGTCTAATGCGCTTCTTTCTTCTTTGCTCAAAAATGAGGGCGCTTTGCTTTTACCTAAGCCCACTCTCTACTCGACCCTTCTTCCAAATTCGGTTCCCAAGCACTGCATGCAACGAAGGCAAGAAACTCTGGTCATCGAAACCTGTGGTAGTCGAGTTCTGTGTTTATGGTCGCCTTTTAATCTGGGCATACTTTGTTACCATCAGTGCGATTAAAGCCAAGCCGGCAAATATTAGCACCACAAACGTGAGAAGTTCAAATTCAATTGCCCCGACACTATTAACATACGTACAAAAAAAGAGCTCCTCTCATACTCCTGATGCGTTGCCCGTCTTCCCAGAAACGCAAGGATGCAGCCGCTATAAACAAATTAGGCAAGGTGCGAACGGAGCAGCATGGTAACTTCAAAGGCTTAAAAAGAGCTTTACGAGGCACTTGATCGGTTATTGACATACTGTGAATGAGTAATTGTGGCCACGAGAGAGCAGATCGACGGTAAAGAAATGGTTATTATCAGAACCGGATTAGATATCAGTTGGTAATGCGCAATTAGCGCCTTTATGTAAAACTGCGGTCCTGAACTATTGGCGAGCTCTCTCGCATTTAGCAAAAAAGAGATTGGGAAAAAACATATGATGATACGCAGCCTCGCAACTCTGCTCTTGGGGATTGCAATATTCCTTGGAAGTGGTTGTGCGACAGACTTTGATAGGGGATTTGAGGCTTATCAGAGCGGTGACTACGAGAAAGCAGCATCGTTGTTTCTACTGAGTGCGGAACAAGGAAACCCGATAGCGCAAAATAATTTAGCATTCATGTATCGTAATGGTGTGGGCGTCGCTCAGGATTACGAACAAGCAGTGAAGTGGTATCGCTTGAGCGCGGAACAGGGGATTGCGCGCGCGCAATATAAACTAGCACTGATGTATGACCGAGGAGAGGGCATTACTCAAGACGACCGGGAAGCAGTAAAATGGTATCGCTTGAGCGCGGAACAAGGCAATCCGGATGCGCAGAATAACTTAGCCAGCATGTATCGCAAAGGTAATGGGATCATTCAGGATTATGAAAAAGCCGTCAGGTGGTATCGATCGAGTGCGGAGCAAGGTAACGCGGAGGCAGCATCGAATTTAGCGTTGATGTATTACAAGGGAGAGGGTGTCGCTCAAGACTACAAGGAAGCC